>TARA_R110002167_G_scaffold31464_5_pt1 | contig 12688 bp, 11 predicted proteins | sample TARA_R110002167 | Tara Oceans TARA_R110002167 (sample SAMEA4398238) | marine metagenome | biome: Polar Biome; feature: [MES] marine water layer (ENVO:01000295) within the mesopelagic zone...; material: water (ENVO:00002006), including particulate matter (ENVO:01000060) such as...... | reverse complement strand
CGACCTTAGCCAATATCGTGGCAAATGAAATGGGGGTAGGGATTAAGACGACCTCTGGACCAGTGCTTGAAAAAGCCGGCGATCTAGCCGCTCTATTGACCAATCTTGAAGAAAATGATGTATTGTTTATAGATGAAATTCACCGCCTATCACCGGTGGTTGAGGAAATACTCTACCCTGCAATGGAAGATTACCAATTAGATATTATGATTGGCGAAGGACCTGCGGCTCGCTCAATTAAATTAGAGTTACCGCCATTTACCTTAGTAGGGGCTACAACTAGAGCAGGCTCTTTGACTTCGCCGCTTAGGGATCGTTTTGGTATCGTTCAGCGTCTTGAATTTTATAGCGTTAAAGACTTAACCACGATTGTTAAACGCTCTTCTAGTTATTTAAATTTACCTATTGATGAAGCTGGCGCTATAGAGATCGCGCGGCGTTCTCGTGGTACTCCTCGAATAAGCAATCGTTTATTGCGCCGCGTGCGTGATTTTGCTGAAATAAAAGCCCAAGGTGAAATTACCTCTGAAGTCGCTTGTCTAGCCTTAGATATGCTTGATGTCGACAGGGAAGGCTTCGACTATATGGATAGAAAATTATTAGTGGCTATCATTGACAAGTTTATGGGAGGCCCGGTTGGTTTAGAAAATTTGGCTGCCGCGATTGGTGAAGAAAAAGAGACGATTGAAGATGTTATTGAGCCCTTTTTGATTCAGCAGGGATTTTTACAGCGTACACCACGAGGCAGGATTGCCACTCAAAGAGCGTTTCTGCACTTTAATAGAGATTATTCTCCAAGTTAAACTAATTCTCTATTCCTTGGTCTTCGCCGCGAAAAATAAGAAAAAAAAACCCACGAAATCGTGGGTTAACAACAGAAATTGTTGAAGAAATATCCAGGGAACATGTTAGTCAACACTAAATTGACCGGAGCATCCGCCGAGTGTCATGCTATTGCAGTACAACACCCGTCGAGAAAACAGTGTGTATTATAGGTTCTGATATAGAACTTACAACTGAGATAAATTGTTTATTCACATTAGAAAAAGTAATGTTTTGCTCTCGCTTGTATTGGTTTTATTGGTTGATGAAGAGTTGTTAATAAAATAAAACGTATTAAAAACAGTGGCTTGTTTTTTTTGTGTTATTTTTAATCGATTAAAATAATTAAGGTGTTAATTTGGTTTTTGTTTTTATATGCATTTAAATGCAATTATTGGGCTATAAAATTTAGTAACAAATTTGAGTCTTTAATTCCATTTAGCTACGTATTAAGGTAACTACTTGAAAATTATCGCAAAAATTTATAATACTTGGCTGGGGGCCGATAGTGCTTGTTGCATAAAAATGCAATGGTGATTCGGTCGCTTATTATTGAAAATAAATGGTTTCTGAATTATGCAGTATAAACATGCCATAAGAGTCTATTACGAGGATACTGATGCCGGTGGCATTGTCTATTATGCTAACTATTTAAAATTTTTTGAGAGAGCTAGAACGGAGTGGTTGAGGAATTTAGGCATAGAACAAGATAAACTTTTGGAACGTTCTGTCGGTTTTGTCGTCAAACGCGTTGAAATGGATAATCATGCGCCTGCTCGCTTCAATCAGTTGTTGTGTATTCAAAGCGAAATAGTAGAATTAAAGCGAGTTAGTCTGGTATTCAAACAAAAAATTATAAGTCCAAGTGATCAATGCTTGGTGAGTGCAATAATCAAGGTAGCTTGCGTTAATTTATCAAAGATGAAACCGCAAGCGATACCAGCATATATTTTAGAGGAATTAGCGCGTGTCATCTGATTTGAACTTTTTTGATCTTTTTCTCCAAGCCAGTCTGTTGGTGCAATTTGTAATGGTGTTGTTGTTGGCTGTGTCGATATTTTCGTGGGCATTTATATTTGAAAGAAGTAAGGCACTTAATTTCGCGCGTAGTGAAATGAAAAAATTTGAAGATAAATTTTGGTCGGGCGTCGATCTTAACAAACTTTATCAAGAGTTGTCGGCTCGACAGTCAATTCAAGGTATGTCGAGTATGTTTTGTGCGGGTTTTAAAGAATTTGTACGTTTACGTAAAACCAGCTCTACCCCAGCAGAAGTGGTAATGGAAGGCTGTTACCGTTCTATGCGAGTCGCTTTATCCAGAGAAGTTGACGGTTTAGAGAATCGACTACCATTTTTAGCAACAGCAGGTTCGATTAGTCCCTACATTGGGCTATTTGGTACTGTATGGGGGATTATGAACGCCTTTATTGCTTTAGGCGAAGTACAACAAGCTACTCTTGCCATGGTAGCCCCAGGTATTGCTGAAGCCTTGATCGCCACTGCGATGGGTCTATTTGCCGCGATCCCAGCCGTCATAGCCTACAACCGTTTTAGTCATCAAGTGGAGAAACTTGAAAATAACTACGGCAATTTTATGGAAGAATTTTCAAGTATTCTGCATCGTCAAGCCTTAGCCGCTAACGCCGAGTCTATGACTCGTAGTACTAATCCAAGTAATTAAGGCCCTAATCTAATGGTTGTATATACCAGAAAACGCCGTCGTCCAGTTTCCGAAATTAACGTGGTACCTTATATCGACGTTATGTTGGTGTTGCTTATTATTTTTATGGTGACAGCTCCTTTGGTTACGCAAGGAGTGAAAGTTGATTTACCAAAGGCCGAGGCCGCTGCCTTAGATAAAGACAGTAAGCCACCTTTAATTGCCTCAGTTGATGCGCAAGGTAACTACTTTTTAAATGTCGGTGACAGTCAAGACAAATCCATGTCGGCGGTTGATTTAGCAACCTTGGTTGCAGCTCATCTTCAGTTAGAGCCACAAACGCCAGTGGTGGTGAAAGGAGACGGAGCTGTACCTTACAGTGAAGTGGTGCAACTGATGGTCTTACTCCAAAGGGCTGGCGTGCCTTCTGTAGGCCTGATGACTGGGCCACCTGAGAAAAAGAGATAATGAACTGAAATGAGAAAATTTTCTATTCCTTTGTCTCTATCTGTATTTCTGCATGTTGCGGTTGGCGTTGCTCTGACCGTGAGTATCAGTTTTAATCAACCATTTGAAGAGGATGTATCCATGGATGCTCCTATTATCGATGCTGTTATGGTTGACCAAAGTACCTTAGAAAAACAAGTTAAAAAAATAAAAGATGAGCAAACAGCTCAACGTCAAAAAGAGGAGCAACGGGTCCAAGAATTGGAGCGCCGTGCCGATGAGGCTGAGCGCCAACGCCGTCAAAAAGAATCTCAAGTGGCAGAGCTAGAAAAAGAAACGCAAAACCAACTCAATGAAAAGAAAAAAGCAGAGCAAGCTGCGGTAGAAGCGCGAGAAAAGCAAAAGCAGGAGAAAGCTAAAGCTGCTGCACTCGAAGAACAACGTAAGTTAAAAGAACAGGAAAGACGTAAAGCTGAGGAGCAAGCACAAGCGGCCAAAGACAAGCGTGAAAAAGCAGAAAAAGCCCTGAAAGAAGCCGAGCGCAAAAAGCAAGAGGCGGCAGACAAAGCGGCACAAGAAAACTTATTGGAAGAGCAATTACAAGCAGAGCAAGCCGTTCGTCAACAAAAACGCAATAAACAAGTCATTAGTGAAGTGCAGAAATATGAAGTGTTAATAAAGCAAACTATTCAACGCAACCTTATTGTTGACGATGCGATGAGAGGACGTTCTTGTCGTTTGAATATTCGTTTAGCGTCTAATGGCTTAGTGACGCAAGTAAAAGAACTTTCAGGTGATGCGGTTTTATGTAGGGCCGCTATTGCAGCAGTGAAAAAATCAGATACGCTGCCAGTGTCTCCAGAGGCAGATGTATTTGAAAAACTACGAGATATTAATTTAACCGTTGAACCAGGACTATGATGTTTAAAAATAAAGCGATACTTTTCTGTTGTGTTTTGTTACTAGCAAGTTTTAATAGTTTTGCGGCATTAGAAATTGTTATAACTGAAGGCATTGATACCTCTCGACCTATAGGTGTCGTGCCTTTTAAATGGGTGGGTCCGGGTACTATGCCGGAAAAACTGACGAATGTTATTGCTGCCGACTTAAGACGCAGTGGTAAGTTTAATCCTATTGATGTTGCGAGTATGCCGCAGTATCCCAGTTCATTTACTGATGTAGATTATGGTGCGTGGGTGGCGGCTGGCGTTGAGGCTATTCTTATTGGTAAGGTCGAGTTAAGTGGTATTGATCAATATGCCGTTTCATTTGAGTTGATCGACGTCGTGCGCGGGCAGATTACCGGTGGACAGACACAAGTTTTAAGTAACGGTAAGTTGATCGCTAGTAATGACCAAATTATGGATGCCCGACAAGCAACTATAGGTGGTGCTGATTTTAGACAATATGCACACCGAATTAGTGATGTGGTATATGAAAAACTCACGGGTGAAAAAGGCGCGTTTTTAACCCGAATCGCCTATGTCATTGTGCGTGATAAAACCATTAATGAATTCCCCTTTCAGCTTGTTGTGGCCGATTATGATGGGGCAAATGAAACCACCTTATTACGTTCTAAAGAGCCACTGATGTCACCATCTTGGTCCCCCGATGGTACTAAACTCGCCTACGTAAGTTTTGAGAATAAGCGTCCACAAATATTCATCCAAGACATATACACCATGAATCGTATACAAATGTCTGACTTTAAAGGTATTAATGGTTCTCCCGCATTTTCTCCTGATGGAAAGCAACTCGCCTTGGTTTCATCAAAAGACGGAAATCCAGAGTTGTATGTCATGGATATTGCCACTAAACAGGTGCGCAGAATTACAGATGATCGTTCAATAGATACAGAGCCCAGTTGGATGCCTGATGGTAAGAGCCTAATATTTAGTTCTGAGCGAGGTGGTAAACCTCAGCTGTATAAGGTAGATTTAGCGAGCAATAAAGTTCGTCGTCTTACGTTTGAAGGTGATATGAATTTAGGCGGTAAGGTAACACCGGATGGTAAACAATTAATTTTTGTTAATCGTACTCGCGGTAATTATCATATAGCGCGTCTAGATTTAAATAGTGGTAATATGCAAGTATTAACTAAAACATATTTAGATGAGTCCCCCAGTATTGCCCCTAACGGGAGTATGATAATTTATAGTACCTTACATGAAGGAAAGCAGGTTTTATCACTTGTTTCTCTTGATGGAAGGTTTAAGGCACGGTTGCCCGCTGCCGACGGGCAGGTCAAGGCGCCAAATTGGTCACCCTTTTTGTTATAATGTTCAACCTATTAATTTAGTTTAGATAAAGATAAGGAAAAAAAATGCAATTTAGTAAAGTTTTTAAAGGGTTAATCATAGCTCTACCAATCGTAACTATGGTGGCATGTAAATCGGGTCCGACCGCTGATGAAATCGAAGCTCAGAAAAACAGAGAAATAGCCACTGCTCAGGCAGAAGCCGATAGAATGGCTGAAGAGGCTCGCAATGCAAGCGTGCAAACTGGCGTTATGACTCCGGTCATGTCACCAGCAGAAAAAATGAAAATGGAATTAAGTGCATTGAGTAATGAACAAACGGTTTATTTCGATTTTGACCGTTCAACTATTAGCTCTGATTTCTATTCAGTGTTAGACAAACATGCTGCATTTTTGGCTAAAAATCCGAGTCAATCTATCGTTATAGAAGGGCATTGTGATAGTCGCGGAACACCTGAATATAACATCGCCCTAGGTGAGTTACGTGCAAAGTCTGTACAAACTTATTTGCAAAACGCCGGTGTAAGCAGTTCGCAAATGTCAGTAGTTTCTTATGGCGAAGAAAAGCCGGTAGTGAGTGGCAGTACTGAAACTGCATTCGCTAAAAACCGTCGTGGTGTTTTAGTTTATCAATAAAAAGTAGAGAACATGATTAAACGCATGATTGCGCTTAGTTTGTTATCGGTGTTCGGAGTCGCGTTATTTGCGGCTCCTGCTCCCGTTGCAGACGTTACGAGCGGCAGCAATGACCAACGTATAGAGGCCTTAGAGAGGCTCTTCACCACGCGCACTGAAGGCCAGCATAGAATGCAACAGCAGTTGGATACTATGCAGCAGGAAGTGAATGAATTACGTGGCAGCATAGAATTACATAATTATCAATTAGAGCGAATTCTTGATAGGCAACGAGAGTTATATGCTGAGATTGATAAACGCATGGCAAACATGGTTGCGGCACCTGCCGCAGAGTTAAGCGATGGAGGCGAAGTTAATGCTTCTGCTAACTCAATGGCTTTATCTGAGAATGAGAATGAGGCTTACGACAAGGCCGTTAATCTTATTCTGAAAGATAAACTCTATGACCAAGCCATTCCTGCATTTCAAACTTTTTTAAAAACCTACCCCAAGTCTAGTTATGCCTCTAATGCACATTATTGGTTGGGACAACTCTTGTTTAATAAGCAAGATTGGACTGGAGCCAGTGCACAATTTCAAGCATTGATAAGCCAGTATCCTGATTCCAATAAACGGGCTGATGCAATATTGAAATTAGGTATAACTGAAATAGAACGAGCTAATACGGCTCGAGCTAAGCAATTGTGGGAACAAGTTGTAACAGAATACCCGGGTACACCCTCGAGTAAATTGGCTGAAAAACGTCTGAAAAGTTTATAAGCGACTATACATTTTTTAATGTTAACCGCGTTTTATTGTTCAGTAATTGACTGAATTGCTTGCTTTTTCGGCAAACAAATCAAATTACAAAAATAAAGTGGCTTTTGACTTGCACTGAAGTATAGATTGAGTATTATATGCGCCCGTCGCAGTGAGGCGGGTGGAAATGGGTCGTTAGCTCAGTTGGTAGAGCAGTTGACTTTTAATCAATTGGTCGCTGGTTCGAATCCAGCACGACCCACCAATTTCCAGATATTACCATTACACCTTGCATGTCTATGGTAATGTGTTAAAAAGCAGTTTCAATTAGATGGGTCGTTAGCTCAGTTGGTAGAGCAGTTGACTTTTAATCAATTGGTCGCTGGTTCGAATCCAGCACGACCCACCAATTTCCAGATATTACCATTACACCTTGCATGTCTATGGTAATGTGTTAAAAAGCAGTTTCAATTAGATGGGTCGTTAGCTCAGTTGGTAGAGCAGTTGACTTTTAATCAATTGGTCGCTGGTTCGAATCCAGCACGACCCACCATCTAAGTGTTATCGATGCCACGCGCAAAGCCTAAGGCGTAAAGTAAAACGAGAACACAGTCCTAAGTAATCTTCTACGTGACTTACCTTAACAAAAAATATCTTCTTTCCCATCGTAATAATTTTCCTTTTGCACTCTTAAATATTTGTGATTAGCTCCAACGTTCGTTAAGCACCATGATCAATTTTTGCGACTATTTTGTCGGGAACTCAATATAACGTTTACACAATCATCTGTTATCTGAATATGATTTTTATTTAGCTAAAAATGCCGAATGTAAAAATTTCCATTATGTGGTTAATTATCTTATCCGCTACTTATCATTGCTATAATCTAGAAACTAATTGATAAAACTATGGTGGGCTCTGATTATCAGATTAATCCCACTCAAAATGGCAAGAGTCCATCCAGTCCAAAGCTTATCTTGGATTAAATTGCTTTATTTCCCTTAGTATTGATCGAAATTAATCGTATTTTGTAATTTTATAGCCACAATGCTCATAATCCACGTGGTCAGTTCTTAGCGCTTTTTGACAAGGTTGTTAGCAAGATTAAGAAAAGACATTACTTATTGATACAAGCGCCTACAGGCTTGATTTTTGCGTGATAAAGCAATGCATTTATCAAATCAATAAATATATCTTTTAAATAAGTATAAACTTTCACTGGGAAGTGCTTTTTGTACATAAGATTGATTATTTAAGGCGAGTATTATTTTTTACTCTGCAAAATAGTCATCGATTTAACATTTTAAAATTTCTATTGAAATTTATTGTGCTATTTCATTGTTTCAATTAGTCTTTTCTGTAATGGAGAGGTTTTTTCAAGCGTATTTATAAATCATGGTTTACACTTTGGTGAGTCAATGAGCAGGGCACAACATTAAATGAATGCAAAAGATTACGCTATCAACGCTGATGATGTTTTTGTCCTACCTGAAGCGGTTGTAAAAATTAAACAATTAATTGATGATCAAACTGCTTCTATGCATGAAATTGCAGAGGTCATCAATTATGATCCTGCAATAATGACCCAAGTCCTAAAAATATCAAATAGCGCACTTTACAAATTTCCTGCAACAATCTCTACTGTCAGTAAAGCTATTCAAGTGATTGGCACCAAAGCCGTCTATGATCTAGTTTTAGCTTACGGCGTGTCTAATGCATTTAAGTCAATTCCATCAAACATTATTGATTTAGAACGTTTTTGGGAAAGAGGGGTCAGCTGTGGTTTATTGGCCAAATATTTTGCAGAAGAACTGGGAGTCAAAGAGCCCGAACGTCTATTTGTTTGTGGTTTACTGCACAATATAGGTGAGTTGGTCATATTGAAGTTCAACCCTGAGGCAGCCGTTTTGTGCCGACAGTTTGATACTAACAATACACCTTTGGATATAGAATTAACCCATCTTGGATTCAGTTATGCAGAGGTAACTGCAGAGCTACTCAAGCTCTGGGGTTTACCTATAGAAATATATCAACCTATTAAGCGACTGCACCCAAGCCTTGCAACCGCTCTGACTAAAGAAGACCAAATTTTACAGCTCAGTTATTTACTTTCGGTTAATAATGTATATAAAGAGCATTACAAACCCCAGGATAGACTAAGCCCTTATTTATATGAAAACCTCGGTCTAGACTTAGAGCAGGTCAGCGATGCTTTAGATTTGACCAATCTACAACTGATGAGTGCTATGGCGGTTTTTAGTCCCTCAACCTTTAGCATTTTCTAAATGTCGAATAAATTTAAGCAAAAACCGCTATGGATTGGCGACTAATCGCCACCAGAGCGCCGCTCTCATCCCAAATATTGGCCTCAGTATGCGCATAACCACTTGATGCTTGTCGAGTTGTTGCTTGATAAGCAAACCATTCGTCGTTTTTAAAGGTGTTGTGTGGGTGTATAAATTCTAAGTTCCAAGTCATCGTACTAGCAGGGGCCGGCCAACGCAGCATTTGTATGACTGCGGGTGGCCACATGTCAATAATGGCAACCAAGTGTGCGTCTGTAAATGTTATTGGTGGCTGTTTAAATCGCATCCATCCGTGCAAAATACTTTGTTTACTGCCAGTGAAAGGCCAACCGCCGAGCACTTTGGCCATCTCAAAATTGCCGAGGAAATTAGGGGTTATTTTGGGGATTATCGGTACAAAGCTAGCTTTCTGTGGTATTTCCATTTGGTGTTTAGAGAGGCTGTCAATTTGAATGTTTGATTCTCTATCAATACCAAAAGTAGCTAATGCGCTAAGTGCTATTTTCTCATTTTGAAAAATATCTCCTCTAACTACCGTGGTGTTTTTACCTTCTCTTAGTTTTTCAACTTTTATTGTAAAAGGGACTTCAGCTTCAATTGGGCCAATAAAATTAGTATTGAGAGTTATAAGTTTCTTACTTGAGTCGACGAGTCCACGAACAGCTTGAAAGGCTAAAGATGCTGAAATACCGCCATATAGTGTTCTGCCTTGAGTCCAATTTTTCGGTACTGAAATCTCGGCTGAAAGTTGACTTTGACTAATTTGAGTTTTTACTTGATCGAACAAACTGTCGATATGCATATGAAGACATTCTGAAGTTAACTTAACTTGTTATATCAGTTAAGTTGAGACAATGTCTAGATTTGCATACTCTTGTCGTTAAATAGTTGCCAGTATTGCTGAGTATTATAATACTGCATAAGCCCTTGTTATATTTACATAATATTAACAAAATTGGCTTGTTATTAACTAAGGTTAAGCCTTACCATGTTGATTCCGAATGTCTGCAAATGTCACTTAATTTGGCATGCAGCTTAATAAAAAAGGCATCAAAATGGAATCGAAGCAAGTAGTAGAGCAAGGCAAAGAGGGTGAGACTTCAAATGCTTACCGCAATTATGTTTTGTTTATTTTAACTCTGGTTTATGCCTTCAATTTTATTGATCGACAAATTATTGGTATCTTGTCGCCCTTCATAAAAGCCGATTTAGGCTTAGATGATGCGCAATTGGGCTGGCTGAAAGGTCTATATTTTGCGCTGTTATATACTGTTTTAGGAATTCCTATCGCATGGCTGGCTGACCGCTACAGTCGAGTTAATATTGTAGTAATTTCCTTAACGTTGTGGAGTGGTTTCACCGCGATGTCTGGCTTGGCAACTAATTTTACTCAGCTCGCTCTGGCACGTGTAGGTGTAGGTATCGGCGAAGCTGGCGGTAGTCCACCTTCCCACTCGATGATCTCTGACCTGTTTCCCAAAGAGAAAAGGGCAGGGGCCTTAGCCATTTACTCATTGGGTATTCCTTTTGGCATTATGTTGGCATTTTTTGCTTCTGCGTACTTTTTAAAAGGTGGTAGTACCGATTGGCGCGTTGCGATGTTAGCTGTGGGTCTACCGGGCGTTATTTTGGCAGTGATTTTAAAGTTGACTGTCAAAGAGCCCTCGAGAAGTGGAAACATGCAGTCGCAAGCTGGTAAGTCTAAATCTTGGACCTCTATCAAGACCTTATTAAGTATCAAAAGTTGGTGGGGCATGTGTTTTGCTATTTCATTTGGCTCCTTTGGTAACTATGCTATTTCCACATGGATGATTGACTTTTATGTCAGGGCTCATGCAGGTTTGGATGTCACATGGTTGCTAATTACGATAGGTATTATTAACGGTACGGCCTATGCCGGAGGAGTTTGGTTAGGTGGTGTTTTAGTCGATAAACTAGGTAAGAAAAATCGAGGGGCTTATGGTTATGTGCCCGGTATTGCGATGTTAATTGGAGCGCCTGCTTACTATATATCCCTACAAGTTGAATCGATGAACATGTCGATAGCTTTATTGGCTATTCTACTCATGACTAGTGGTTCTTATCTCGGTCCTTCTTTTGCTTTAGCACAAACATTGGCGCCGGTTAAAGTAAGAGCGATGTCGACGGCATTATTTTTCTTTGTATTAAATATTATCGCACTGGGCGGTGGACCAACATTTGTTGGTTTATTAAGTAATGCATTGACCGAAGAGCATGGTCAAGTCGAAGCATTAAGACTTTCTCTATCTTGGTTGGCTGTGCCCTATGCCCTGTCGATATTAGCCTTCTTTTGGACTGCTCGACAAATTCCCGCTGACTGGGATGCTGCCGAGTCGAGGAATGCGTAAATTAAGCTATTTTTGAGGCGTTTACTTGAGTATTAATCTCCATTTTGCCCATGCTAACGGTTTCCCCGCAGCCAGTTATCAACAAGTCTTTAATGCTCTGCCTGAGCATTTTAACGTCTTGGCCCTTGAGCAGTTTGGACATAACCCTGCTTTTCCAGTAAATCGTAATTTGTCTAATTTAGTTGATGAATTATTGGATTACTTGCACAGAAATGCAGACACTCCGGTTTATGGCATTGGTCATTCGATGGGAGCAGTGGTTACTTATATTGCGGCGTGTGAGGCCCCTGAACTATTCAAAGGGGTTATTATGCTGGATCCTCCAATAGCTTCAGGGCTAGCAAGTTGGATATTTAGGTTGGTTAAAATGACTCCCTTAATTGAGCGTATATCGCCTGCAGGTAAAGCCAAGACAAGGTGTCAGTCTTGGCCGATAGACGTAGACTTAAGCGAGTATTTTAGCGCCAAAATTTTATTTAAAGACTTTCAGCCAGCGTGTGTTGTCGACTATGTCAATGCTGCGACAAAAGTGATTGGAGAGCGCCAAGTGCTGACATTTGATGCCCAGGTTGAAGCGCAAATATTCCGCAATGTAAATGATAATATTCATCGCTATTATGGAAAATTGCAAAGGCCTAGTTGTTTGATAACCGCTGAAAATAGTCCGGTGTGTGTGCCCTTTAACCTAAATCACTTTGTTAAAAATACTAAAATTGAGCACCTCAAAGTTCCAGCACTCGGTCACATGTTTCCTTTAGAAGCACCAGTGGATGTAGCGCAGTTAGTCGCACAAAAAATTAGCCAATGGGAGGAGGCATAAAAAAGGCTGATAACATCAGCCTTTTAAAAATATATAGCTTAATTTAGTTGCTTAGTAACCTACCGGTAGTCCAAGCATTTCACGAGTTACTAGTACAACTCCTTTATCGGTCACTCTAAACCCTCTAGCAACGTCATCAGCTTTACTGTGACCAATTACCATACCTTCAGGGATAATGCAGCCCCGGTCGATGATAGCTTTGCGAATTCGACAATTACGCATGACTTCAACATCAGGCAGCAAAACCGAATCTTCAACTTCACTGTATGAATGCACTCTAACATTAGAAAAACATAAACTGCGTCTGACTGTTGCACCAGAAATAATACAGCCCCCAGATACAACAGAGTTAATCGCAGTTCCGCGTCTATTGTCTTCTTCCCAAACAAACTTGGCAGGAGGTAATTGTTCTTGATAAGTCCAAATAGGCCACTTTTTATCATACAGATTAAGTGCTGGTACGGGTGAAACTAATTCCATGTTGGCTTGCCAAAAAGAATCGAGTGTACCGACATCACGCCAATAAGCCTGAGTATCTCCTTCGTCCATAAACGGATACGCGTAAACGGCATGATCTTTAATAATAGAAGGAATAATATCTTTCCCAAAATCACGCTCTGATCCAGATTTTTC
>TARA_R110002167_G_scaffold3743_18_pt1 | contig 12706 bp, 12 predicted proteins | sample TARA_R110002167 | Tara Oceans TARA_R110002167 (sample SAMEA4398238) | marine metagenome | biome: Polar Biome; feature: [MES] marine water layer (ENVO:01000295) within the mesopelagic zone...; material: water (ENVO:00002006), including particulate matter (ENVO:01000060) such as...... | reverse complement strand
AGGCTGATGGCCCGCGCAGTCGCAAAAAAGACCGTCATCGACGACGTCGGCAAGCTGACCGGTCCCGAAAAGGCGGCCGTCATCCTGCTGGCGCTCGGCGAGGAACGGCCCCAGATCTGGCAGGGGCTGGACGAGGAGGAGGTCAAGGAAATCTCCCAGGCCATGGCCGGCCTGGGCACGGTCGCCGCCTCGGTGGTCGAGAGCCTGATGGTCGAGTTCGTGTCCGGCATGACCGGCACCGGCGCGGTCATGGGCAGCTTCGAACAGACCCAGCGCCTGTTGTCGGCCTTCATGCCGCCGGACCGCGTCGACGGGCTGATGGAGGAAATCCGCGGTCCCGCCGGCCGGACCATGTGGGACAAGCTCGGCAATGTGAACGAGGCGGTCCTCGCCAACTATCTGAAGAATGAATACCCGCAGACCGTCGCCGTGGTCCTGTCCAAGATCAAGGCCGACCACGCCTCGCGTGTCCTGACCGCCCTGCCGGAGGATTTCGCGCTGGAGTGCGTTCAGCGGATGCTGCGGATGGAGCCGGTCCAGCGCGACATCCTCGACAAGATCGAGCAGACCCTGCGCACCGAGTTCATGTCCAACCTGGCCCGCACGTCAAAGCGCGACAGCCACGAGCTCATGGCCGACATCTTCAACAGTTTCGACCGTCAGACCGAGGCCCGCTTCATCGGAGCCCTGGAAGAACGTAACCGCGAGGCCGCCGAGCGGATCCGGGCGCTGATGTTCGTGTTCGAGGACCTGTCCAAGCTCGATCCCGGCGGGGTCCAGACCCTGCTGCGCGCCGTCGACAAGGACTCCCTGGGGCTGGCCATGAAGGGGGCGTCGGAAGCGCTGCGCGAGATGTTCTTCTCGAACATGTCCGAACGCGCCTCCAAGATCATGCGCGAGGACATGGAGTCGATGGGGCCTGTCCGTCTCAAGGACGTCGACGGGGCCCAGACCGCCATGGTCCAGGTCGCCAAGGATCTCGCCGCCAAGGGCGAGATCATGCTGGCCGGCCAGGGCACCGACGACGAGTTGATCTACTGACATGACCGAACCCGCCATCCACCGCCCGTTCTCCTTCGACACCGAGTTCGACGCCTCGGGCGTCGTCGTCAGTCCGTCCAGCTTCCGGCCGACCAAGCGCGCCTATTCGCCGGTCGAGGTCGACGCCCTGCTGGCCCAGGCCCGCCTCGAGGCGCGCGAGGCCGCCTTGGCTGAGGTCGAAAGCCTGCGGGCCATGTCCGTCACCGCCATCGGCGAGGCGCTTGCCGCCGGCGCGCCGGCCCTGACCCAGTTGATCCAGCTGCATCGCGAACAGGCGGCGAACCTCGCCCTGGTCGCGGCGCGCGTGGTGGCTGCGGCCGCGCTTGACCGCTTCCCCGACGGCCCCCTGCAGTCCGCGCTGGAAGCGCTGGGGCAGGAAATCGACGCCACCCCGCGTCTGGTGATCCGCTCCGGTGGCCTTGACGAGGCTGTGCAGGCGCGGATGACGCAGCTGTGCGCAGACGCCGGCTTCTCGGGTTTGGTGGCCTTCCGCGAGGATCCTGGCCTGCCGGTCGCCGCCTTCCAGCTCGAATGGGCCGACGGCCGCGCCGCCTTCGACCCCGAAGCCGCTCACGTCCGCATGTCCGAAGCCCTGGCCTCCGCCCTCGCGACCGAGGCCGGACATGCCGAAACCCTTTCCGACGGGAGGCCCTCCGATGGCCACTGATGATCTGTCCCTTGAAGAGTTCGCGGAATCCACCGCCCTGACCACCGGCGATGATGCCGGTGACAAGGCTGCGTCCGACCTGTCCAGCGTCTTCGACGTCCCGGTCAATATCTCGGCCGTGCTCGGCAAGGCCCACATGACCGTGGCCCAGCTTCTGAAGCTCAACCGCGGCTCGGTGCTCGAACTGGACCGCAAGGTCGGTGAGGCCATCGATATCTTCGTCAACAACCGTCTGGTCGCCCGCGGGGAGGTCGTCGTCGTCGAGGACCGTCTGGGCGTGACCATGACGGAAATCATCAAGACCGAGGATACCGGCGCCTGATCGGCCGCCGGTTCCCCGAAAGTAGAGATTAGAGGAGAAGACCCATGCGGCTTCTGGTGGTTGGACGGCTCTCGGGCCAGCTGGCGTCGGCAGTGAAGATGGCCATGGCCCACGGGGCCAAGGTCCAGCACGTCGAGCGGATTGACCAGGCGACGGAGCAACTCCGCCGCGGGCAGGGTGCTGACCTGCTGATGGTCGACTATCACCTCGACATCGGGGCCCTGATCGCCGCCAACGACGCCGAGCGGATCTTTGTCCCGGTGGTCGCCTTCGGTCTGGACGCCAATGCCGCCGAGGCCGCCGCCGCCATCAAGGCCGGGGCCAAGGAATTCATCCCCCTGCCGCCGGAAGCCGACCTGATCGCCGCCGTGCTGTCAGCGGTGGCCGACGACGACCGGCCGCTGATCTCGGCAGACCCGTCGATGAAGGCCGTGGTCATGCTGGCCGACCAGGTGGCCCGCTCGGAAGCCTCGATCCTGATCACCGGCGAAAGCGGCGTGGGTAAGGAGGTGATGGCCCGTTATCTCCACACCAACTCCAAGCGCGCCGAACGGGCCTTCATCAGCGTCAACTGCGCCGCCATTCCTGACAATCTGCTCGAATCGGAACTGTTCGGGCACGAAAAAGGGGCCTTCACCGGGGCCGTCGCCCGCCGCATCGGCAAGTTCGAGGAAGCCGACGGCGGCACCCTGCTGCTGGACGAAATCAGCGAGATGGATGCCCGCCTGCAGGCCAAGCTGCTGCGCGCCATCCAGGAGCGGGTGATCGACCGGGTCGGCGGCACCAAGCCTGTGCCGGTCAACATCCGCATCATCGCCACCTCGAACCGGGACCTGGCCCGCGCCGTCAGCGAGGGGACCTTCCGCGAGGATCTGCTCTATCGCCTGAACGTCGTGAACCTGCGACTGCCGTCGCTGCGCGAACGCCCGGGTGACATCGCCGCCCTGGCCGAATTCTTCGTCAAGAAATACGCCGCCGCCAACGGTGTGCCGGTGCGCCCGATCGCCGCCGACGCCCGCCGCGCCCTGGCCGGCCACCGCTGGCCCGGCAACGTCCGCGAGCTGGAAAACGCCATGCACCGCGCCGTGCTGCTGGCGACCGGCGACGAGATCGACGTCGAGGCCATCCGCCTGCCGGACGGCCAGCCCCTGACCGGGGGCGGGTCGATGGACTCCAGCCCCGCCGCCCGCGCCGCCCAGACCGCCGACGCCGTGTCGCGCGCCTATGTCGGCCAGACCGTGGCGCAGATGGAAAAGACGCTGATCCTCGACACCCTGTCGCACTGCCTCGGCAACCGCACCCACGCGGCCAACATCCTGGGCATCTCGATCCGCACCCTGCGCAACAAGCTGAACGAATATTCGGACGAGGGCACCCCCATCCCCGCGCCCCAGTCCGGCGTCGCCGCCTCGGGTTTCGCGGCCTGACCATGACGATGGCGACGGACCGCAGGAGCGTCCTGACCGGCCTCGGTGCGCTTGGTCTCGTGGGCTGCAAGCAGGCTCAGGAGAAAGAGCCGGTCATGATATTCCCGCTCGTCAGGCTGGACCTCGCTCCGTTGGAAGCGCGGCACGGCGGGCGGTTGGGCGTTGTCGCCTGGAGCGCCACGCGCGTTGCCGAGTGGCGGGGAGACGAACGGTTCGTCTATTGTTCGACGTTCAAGATGTATCTGGCGGCGGCCACCCTGCTGCGCGTTCAAAACGGTGAGGAACGGCTGGATCGCGCCGTTCCTGTCACGGCCGCGGATATGATCAACCATGCGCCGGTCACCCGCACCGCTGTCGGTGGAACCTTGACCATCGAGCGCTTGATGGAGGCCTCCGTCACCCAGAGCGACAATCCGGCGGCCAACATCCTTATCCGGGAGTTGGGCGGGCTGGGCGCCTTGCGCGCCTTCTATCGCGGCATCGGCGATGAGAGCACGCGCGTCGACCGTCTGGAGCCGGAAATGAACCGGCTGGACGGCGACAAGGACACGATCACACCGAACCGATCAGCCGTAAACCTGCGTCGGCTGTTCGTGAGCCGCGATACGCCATTGTCGCCGGATTCGAAGGCGCGGTTGTTGGGGTGGATGCTCGACACGCCGACCGGCCCGGACCGGATCAAGGCCGGCACGCCGACGGGCTGGCGCGTTGCCCACAAGACGGGCACCGGCGGCTACGGCCCGACCAACGATATCGGCATCCTCTACCCGCCTTCCGGCGACCCTGTGGTGATTGCCGTCTATTTCCACGCCACGCCGACCTCTACGGCCGCCCAGAATGACGCTGTCATCGCCGACGCGACCCGTATGACGCTCGCGGCCCTGGGCTACGGGGCTGCGGCATGACCGATATCCCCGCCTCCACAATGATGAAGGACGGCATGGCCCGTCCGACCGGCAAGGAAGTCTGGAGCTGGTTCGCGCGCGGCGAGGTGGCCATGGCCACCGGCGTCATCGGCGTCATCCTGCTGCTGATCCTGCCGGTTCCGAAATTCCTGCTCGACATGCTGCTGGCCATCTCGCTGGTCTCCAGCGTGCTGATCCTGATGACGGCCGTGATGATGAAGCGGCCGCTCGACTTCGCCATCTTCCCGACGGTTCTGCTGGTCTCGACCCTGTTCCGTCTGGGCCTGAACCTGGCCTCGACCCGGCTGGTCCTGACCCACGGGCATGAGGGCCACAACTCCGCCGGTGAGGTGATCCAGGCCTTCGGCTCCCTGATGATGGGCGGCAATTTCATCATCGGGATCATCATCTTCGCCATCATCCTGGTGGTGAATTTCGTGGTCATCACCAAGGGCTCGACCCGCATCGCCGAGGTCAGCGCTCGCTTCACCCTCGACTCGATGCCGGGCAAGCAGATGGCGATCGACGCCGACCTGTCCTCGGGCCTGATCGACGAGGCCGCGGCCAAGCTGCGCCGCAAGGAGCTGGAGCAGGAATCGACCTTCTTCGGGGCCATGGACGGTGCCTCGAAATTCGTGCGCGGCGACGCCGTGGCCGGCCTGATCATCACCTTTATCAATGCCCTCGGCGGCATGCTGATCGGCGTCCTCCAGCACGGCATGCCCGCCGGCGAGGCCGCCAATGCCTATATCCAGCTGACCATCGGCGACGGTCTGGTCACCCAGGTCCCGGCCATCATCATCTCGATCGCCGCCGGCTTCCTGGTGTCCAAGGCCGGGGTCGAGGGCACGGCCGACAAGGCCTTCGTCGCCCAGCTGGCCACCAACCCGGTCAGCCTCGGCGTCGTCTCCGCAGCCGCCGGCCTGATCGGCCTGATCCCCGGCATGCCGCTGATCCCGTTCGCCGCCCTGGCCCTGGGCACCGGCGTCATGGCCTGGCGTCAGGGCCGCGACCGTCTGCGACCCAAGCCGTCCGAAGCCCAGCTGGCCGCCGCCGCGGCCGGCCCTCAGGAAGAGATTGAGGAACCGATCGGCACCGCCCTGACCATCGATGAGGTCAAGATCGAGCTGGGCTATTCGCTGCTGTCGCTGATCAACGACCTCGAGGGCCGCCGCCTGACCGATCAGGTCCGCGCCCTGCGTCGCTCGCTCGCCCAGGAGTACGGCTTCGTCATGCCGTCGGTGCGCATTCTCGACAATATGCGGCTGGGCACCCAGGGCTATGCCATCCGAATCAAGGAAATGGAGGCCGGGCAGGGCGAGGTGCGTCTGGGCTGTCTGATGGCCATGGACCCCAACGGGCGCCAGGTCGAACTGCCGGGCGAGCACACCAAGGAGCCCGCCTTCGGCCTGCCCGCCACCTGGATCGACGAAAGCCTGCGCGAGGAAGCCACCTTCCGGGGCTACACCATCGTTGACCCCTCGACCGTGCTGACCACCCACCTGACCGAGATCCTCAAGGAGAACATGGCCGAGCTCCTCTCCTACGGCGAGGTGCAGAAGCTGCTGCGTGAACTGGGTCCGGAAGAGCAGAAGCTGGTGGACGAGCTGATCCCCTCGGTGGTCACCGTCACCACCCTGCAGCGGGTGCTGCAGACCCTGCTGCGCGAGAAGGTCTCGATCCGCGATCTGGGGGCCATTCTCGAGGGTCTGGCCGAGGCCGCGCCCCACACCAGTTCGGTCACCACCCTGGTCGAACACGTCCGCACCCGCCTGGCCCGCCAGCTGTGCTGGCAGCACAAGGGCGACGACGGGGCCCTGCCCATCGTCACCCTGTCGCCGGAATGGGAACAGGCCTTTGCCGAGGCCCTGGTCGGCCAGGGCGAGGACAAGCAACTGGCGATGGCGCCGTCACGGCTGCAGGACTTCATCCGCGCCGTCCGCGACGTGTTCGAACGCGCGGCCATGGCCGGCGAAAGTGCCGTGCTGCTGACCGGACCTCAGGTCCGCCCCTATGTGCGCTCGATCATCGAACGCTTCCGCGGCCAGACCGTGGTGATGAGCCAGAACGAGGTTCATCCCCGCGCCCGGCTGCGCACCATCGGCTCGGTCTGATCCAGGACAGTGGCTTCCGGCGCTAGTTGACCCGGCTCCAGCCCCCGGCCGAGGCATCGCGGGCCACCTCATTGACGGGGCGGGCGATCAGGCCGGACTGGGTGATCCACACCTCGTATTTCGCTCCGTCCGCCATCGGCATATAGGTCGCCCCGCCGTACAGGGTGTCGACCGCGTCGATGTGACGGCGATAGCGCCGGGCCATGTCCCAGACACTGATTTTCCACGGCACGGTGATGTCACCTTTCACCGTCGTGCTGTCATCACCGCCGGAGAGGGCATGGACGCTGCGGGTGCTGTGCAGCTCCTGTTCGATATCCTGATAGCGCCCCGACAGCCGATCCAGACGGTACTGGCTGTCCAGTCCCAGCACATTGGCCCACGGCTTCCATTTCAGCACCTGGGCCTCGATCCGCCAGTCGTCGCCATTCAGCCGATAGACCGCGGTCTGGCCCGCCTCGTCCGCGGCCTTCGCCGGCTGGGTCACCGTGGCCTCGAAATACTGCGGCCCCAGCTGTTTCAGCTCCAGCGTCGCCACCGGGCGCTCATAGGTCATTCGCGCATAGGTCTGGACGTTGAGGCCGGTCAGCGCCGCGATCGCCGCCACCGCCAGCATCCCGCCGCCGCCGATCGTTCCCAGACCGCCCCCGATGACCCGCCCACGGAACAGCTGCCCCAGTCCGGCCAGCAGCAGGAACAGGCCAAGGACACCGACAATCGCCGGAATAATCCACCACCACCAGATCATTTTGCCTTCTCCCACCAAAGCCGCTGGCAGTATTAACCGCAATTCAGCGTTCTGACGACAGTTTCACCCATGACGCGACTGGACTCGGGTGGCCGTGACGCTAAAGGATCAGCAAATGGTCCCAACGATCCGGTCAAATATCAGTGCCTTGGCGCGGTTCCTGAGGACCCCGACGCTCAGCAGGACAGTGGTGGCCCTGTTGTCGGTGGCGATCATCCTGCTGCTGGTGGTCAACGTGGCCACCTATGTCATGATCCGGCGCAACGCGGTCTTCAACGATACCGTTGAACACAGTCAGCAGATCGAGATCGCCAGCCGCGATCTGCTTGTTCGTCTGGTCGACGCCGAGACCGGCCAGCGTGGCTACCTGCTGACCGGCAACCCCGATTTCCTGGTGATCCATGATGAGGCGCGCGGGGACCTTCCGGAGCTCTACCGGCGTCTGGCCGAACTGACCGAAGATGACACGGACCTCGCCCCCAGGGTCGAACGGTTGCGGCAGATCTCGCAGCGCCGGCTCGCGATCATGGATCGCAGCATCCTGCTTGAACGCGCCGGCCAGGATCAGGCGGTCGACAGCCTGATCCAGGGCGGGCAGGGCAAGGCCCTGATGGACACCATGCGCGAAGAGATCGCGGCCATCGGCGAGATCGAGGCCACACGGCTGACGTTTCTTCGCCGTCGGGCGGAATGGTCCTCGACCGTGACCGGCCTCACCAACGGTCTGGCCGGGCTGCTTATCCTGGTGATGGCCGGGATCAGTGTCTGGCTGGTCCGCCGCTATATCGCCGACATTGAACAGGCCCGTCAGGCACTGGACCGAATGAATGCGGGACTGGAGTCGACGGTCCGGCTCCGCACCGATGCCCTGACCCGGGCCAACGAAGAGATCCAGCGTTTCGCCTATATCGTCAGCCACGACCTGCGGTCACCCCTGGTCAACGTCATGGGGTATACGGCGGAGCTGGAGCAGGCCGGTCTGGCCATGGATCGCCAGCTGGCCCGGATCGAGGCCGAGGCGCCCGACCTGGTGGATCCGGACGTCGTCGTGGCGGTTCGCGAGGACATCCCCGAGGCGGTCGGCTTCATCCGGGCCTCGACCAGCAAGATGGACCGGCTGATCAACGCGATTCTCAAATTGTCGCGGGAAGGGCGCCGCACCCTGGTGCCCGAAAGGATCGATCTGGGTCCCTTGGTCAGCACCATCGCCGACAGCATGCACCATCAGCTTGAGGCCGCCGACGGCACGATCACGGTCGAACCCCTTCCGGAGTTCGAGAGCGACCGGCTGGTGATCGAGCAGGTGCTGGGCAATCTGCTCGACAATGCCGTCAAATATCTCGACTCCGCGCGGCCCGGGCGGATAGTGGTTTCTGGTGATGCCCAGGCGGGCGGCTGGATCACGGTCCGGATCACCGACAACGGTCGAGGCATCGCGGATCGCGACTTTGAACGCATTTTCGAGCTGTTCCGTCGCTCGGGCCGGCAGGACCGGCAGGGCGAAGGACTGGGCCTGGCTTTTGTTCGCAACAGTGTGCGCCGCCTCGGCGGCTCGATCGATGTGGAGTCAGAACTCGGCAAGGGTTCGACCTTTACCCTCAAATTCCCCGCGCGCCTGATCGTCGCGGACTCTGGAGATAGCTGATGCCCAACTCGGTGAAGATCGTGATGATCGAGGATGATCACGGCCACGCCCGGCTGATCGAAAAGAACATTCGACGCGCCAACATCTCGAATGAGATCAAGCATTTTGACGATGGCGGCTCGGCCCTGGACTATCTGTTCAGTGAGGAGATTCTGGCCAACGGGCCGTTGTTGATCCTGCTGGACCTGAACCTGCCGGACATGTCCGGCACCGACATTCTCGCGCGCGTCAAAAGCGACGAACGCCTGCGTCGCGCCCCGGTGGTCGTGCTGACCACCACCGACGACAAGGTCGAAATCCAGCGCTGCTATGACCTTGGATGTAATGTCTACATCACCAAGCCGGTCGACTACGAAAGCTTCGCCGGTGCCATCCGGCAGCTGGGACTGTTCCTGTCGGTGATCCAGGCTCCCGAAATTGAATGACTGAGACCGCCGCCATCCGTCTGCTCTACATCGACGACGATCCTGGTCTTGCCCGGCTGGTTCAGAAGGAGCTCGGTCGCCACGGCTATGTCGTCACCTGCGCGCCCGATGGTGACGCGGGAATCGCGGCGCTCCAGGCGGCGACCTTCGACGTCTGTGCCCTGGACCACTATATGCCCGGTCGTGACGGGCTGGATGTTCTGCCCGAGCTGATGGCGCAGTCGGATGCGCCGCCGGTCGTCTATGTCACCGGCACGCAGGATGGCCGGATTGCCGTGGCCGCCCTTCGTGCCGGGGCCGCGGATTATGTGATCAAGGACATCTCCGAAGACTTCACGGCCCTGCTTCGCTCCGCCTTGGAGCAGGCGCTGGAGCGTCAGCAGCTGCAGCGCCAGAACGACGAGGCCCAGGAACAGGTCCGGCTGTCGCGGGACCGCGCCGAGGCCATGCTGCGCGAGGTCAATCACCGCGTCGGAAATTCGCTCCAGCTCGTCTCCAGCTTCATCTCCCTGCAGATGCGCCAGGTGGACGACGAGGCGGCCCGCACCGCCCTGCGCGATGCCCAGGCCCGGATCGGCGCGGTCGCCGACGTGCATCGTCGGCTCTACTCCTCGGATGACATGTCCCGGGTGGCGATCGATGAGTATCTGGGCGGCCTGATCGACGAGCTTGGGAAGTCCCTGGGATCGCAGTCAGTGTCACCCACCCTGGTTCTGGATGCGGTGCCGCTGGCAGTCTCGCCCGACCATGCGGTGGGGCTGGGGATGATCGTCACGGAGCTGGTCACCAATGCCGTGAAATACGCCTATGCCCCCGGCGCGGGCGGCGAGATTCGCGTCCTGCTCAGGCTCGAGGCGGACCACCGTGCCGTCCTGACGGTCGAGGACGACGGCTGCGGCATGAAGGACGCCCCTCCACGCGGGACCGGTCTGGGCCGCAGGATCATCACGGCCATGGCCAGTGGTCTGGGGTCGCAGGTTGAATTCGACCCCGACTACAGCGGCGTGCGCGCCCGGCTGGCCTTCAGCTTCTAGGACGCCACCGTGTTGCAGTTCGGTGAACAGGAGGACGGCCTGACCTACCGTTACCGCCCGACCGCCTTCGGTCTGGTTTTTGACCGGGGCCGGCTGGCCTGTGTCCGGGTTGATCGCGGCTTCGGACCCTATCTGGACCTGCCCGGCGGGGCCCTGGATGGTGATGAGACCGAGGAACAGGCCCTGGTGCGGGAGTTCATCGAGGAAACCGGCGTCACGGTGCGTCCGCTCACCCGGATCGCCGAAGCGGCGCAGTATTTTCGCAAGACCGATGGTGCGGCGATCAACAACGCCGCCGGCTTCTGGCTCGCGGAACAGCTGTCATTCGACCCCGCCGTCAAGGTCGAGGTCGACCACGAACTGGTCTGGCTGGACCCCCATGCCGCCCTGGCCTCGCTGCGCCATGAGGCCCACGCCTGGGCCGTGGCCCGCTGGCTGAGACGTGACCCCTAGCCGGGCCGTGCGGACCGGAGGTCGGCACCCGACCGCCGGTCGTCGCAGGCCCTAGCGGGTCAGCGCCCGCATCGCCTTGTCCAGACCGTCTATGGTCAGCGGAAACATCCGCTCGTCCATCAACTCGCGCACCATCCCGACCGACGCGGAATAGTTCCAGTAGCGTTCGGCCACCGGGTTCAGCCAGACGCATTTCTCCCACTGCTGCCGCGCCCGCGTCAGCCACACGGCTCCGGCCTCCTCGTTCCAGTGCTCGACAGAGCCGCCGGGCATGGTCACCTCATAGGGGCTCATGGTGGCGTCGCCGACGAAGATGGCGCGCCAGTCGCCCGGATATTTGTTCAGCAGGTCCCAGGTGGCGAGCTGCTCGCCGTGGCGTCGGCGGTTGTCCTTCCACACGCCCTCGTAGAGGCAGTTGTGGAAGTAGAAGAACTCCATGTTCTTGAACTCGGTCTTCGCCGCCGAGAACAGCTCCTCGCACAGCTTCACATGGCCATCCATCGATCCGCCGATATCGAGGAACAGCAGCACCTTGATCGTATTGCGCCGCTCGGCCCGCATCTGGATGTCCAGCCAGCCCTGCCGGGCCGTGCCGTCAATGGTGGCGTCCATGTCCAGCTCGTCCGCCGCGCCCTCGCGGGCGAAGCGGCGCAGCCGACGCAGGGCCACCTTGATGTTGCGGGTGCCCAGTTCGACCGTGTCGTCCAGATTGCGATATTCGCGCTTCTCCCAGACCTTGACCGCCCGACCGTGTTTGCCCGGCCCGCCGATGCGCACGCCCTCGGGATTATAGCCGCCGTGGCCAAAGGGGCTGGTGCCGCCGGTACCGATCCATTTGGACCCGCCCTCGTGCCGCTCCTTCTGCTCCTCCAGACGCTGTTTCAGCGTCTCCATCAGCTTGTCGAACCCGCCCATGGCCTCGATCGCCGCCCTGTCTTCGTCGCTGAGGTATTTCTCGGTCAGCAGTTTCAGCCAGTCATCGGGAATGTCGGTGGTCAGGTCCTCGCCCGCCCCGACGGTTTCGACCCCGGCGAACACCTTGCCGAACACCTGGTCGAACCGGTCATAGTGTTTCTCGTCCTTGACCAGGACCGCGCGCGACAGATGGTAGAAGTCGTCGACCTTCCGGCCCGCAACGTCCCTGTCCATGGCCTCCATCAGATGAAGCCATTCCTTCATCGAGACGGGAACGCGCGCGTCGCGCAGGGCGGTGAAGAAGGGCAGGAGCATGGTCTCAGGGTGAACCCTGATCACCCACGCCGCAAGATGAACTCGTGGTCGCGCCAGCTGCCGACCGGATACTCATACTCTCCGGCCTTTTCGAACCCGTAGGCGGCATACAGTTTCTGCGCCTTCAGATTGCCGCTCCAGACTCCGATCCATTCGGCCCCGTCACCGTTGGCGGCCATCCAGTCCAGGGCCACGGCCAGCAGCTTCGTGCCCAGCCCCAGCCCCTGGGCCGATTTCGTCACATACAGCCGCTTCAGCTCGGCGTGGGACGGGCGGGCGTCGGGATGGGGCAGGGCGTTCGGGCCGGTGGTGGCAAAGGCCACGACAGCGCCGTCCAGCTCGGCCACCCACCAGCCCTCGGCCGGATCCGCCAGCCGCGCGGTGGTCGTCTCCATGCCGAACGACGGCTGCAGGAACGGCTCCAGATCCTGCGGCGGATAGGGGATGGCGAATCCCTCGACGAACGTCTCGATGAAGGTCGCGCGCCCCAGCGCCGACAGGGCGGGCGCATCTTCGGGGCGGGCAGGGCGGATCAGGGGTGTGGACATGGCTCCGCTTTGCACCCGCCGGCGACCGCCATTCAACCCCTGTCGGTCGGGCGAACCGGTAGTTGGGGTTCCTGCCGGACCGCTCTAGTCTGGGATCATGAGCGTCGCCCTGTTCACCCACCCCGACATGATCGACCACCGCCCCGG
>TARA_R110002167_G_scaffold111304_2_pt1 | contig 12737 bp, 28 predicted proteins | sample TARA_R110002167 | Tara Oceans TARA_R110002167 (sample SAMEA4398238) | marine metagenome | biome: Polar Biome; feature: [MES] marine water layer (ENVO:01000295) within the mesopelagic zone...; material: water (ENVO:00002006), including particulate matter (ENVO:01000060) such... | reverse complement strand
ACATCCGAGAAATCAAAGAAATGTTGGGCGCGATATTTAAGCGATTAGACAATAAAGCTGATAAATGAGGATCGACCATGAAATACGTTAAAGTAATAGGCAAGTTTGTTAAAGCAAAGTTTATGAGTGCAACTGACGAGCAGGCTACTGTCGTCGTTTTGTTGACTGCGCTAATTTTAATAGTTCTAGCGGTGGCTTAAATGCTGTCTTCGCTTACAGCGTTAATTGGCCCAGTAACAAATCTTCTAGATCAGTTTGTTGAGGACAAGGACAAGAAGAACGAGCTTGCTCACCAGATTGCAACGATGGCAGACAAGCACCACCAGGAAATAATGCTGGCGCAAATCGCTGTCAATAAAGAAGAAGCGAAAGGAAACTGGTTCCAGTCTTCTTGGAGACCAGCTACTGCCTGGGTCTGCGTGGCGGGTTTTGCGGTGAACTTTCTTATCTCTCCTTTAGCTGCGCCTTTTGGAATAGAAGTACCACAGGCTGATACCACGGTGATGCTCCCGGTGTTAATGGGAATGCTGGGTTTAGCAGGAGCTAGAAGCTACGAGCGCGTTAAAAATGTAGGGAAATAATTATGACCGACAAGGTGATTGAGTTTCCAAGAACCAAAACGCTTGATGATATGTACAATAATATGCACTCGCTTGAATTGGAATTGACAGATTTAAGCACAAAAGCCATTGAGTTAGGGTTGCCTATTTATAGTATAGTCGGCGTATTACAAGGTCAGGCACATTTTTTATTGGCTTTAGAGGCGGGAGAGTTTGACGATGACGAGGAGTAAGCGTTTAAGCGATATGCTTATTAAACATGAGGCTCTTAGGCTCAAGCCCTACGAATGCACCGCAGGAAAGCTTACTATAGGGGTTGGTAGAAACCTTGATGACATGGGGCTTACTGAGGACGAGTGCTTATATCTGCTTGATAACGATATAGATCGCTGCGACCGAGAGCTCAGACACAATTTTAAATGGTATCTCGAGCTTTGCAGGGTCCGGCAGGAGGCTATGATAAACCTGTGCTTTAATATGGGTATCGCTCGTTTGCTTTCTTTCGAAAAGGCTCTGTCCGCGATGTCTGAAGGCGATTTTAATAAGGGGGCAGACGAGTTTCTTGATTCAAAATGGGCTGATCAGGTCGGGCCCACGCGCAGCAGTGATATAGAGTGCATGGTTCGAACCGGAAAATACCCGTAAAAAAAGACCCCTAACCGGCGGGAGAACCAGTTAGAGGTCTGCTGTGGTAGCTGACGGAGATAACCACTCGACAGAGTATACCTTAATATTTTTTTTGCTTGTCACCCGTTTTGCTTGACAGAGGATACGTATCTCTTTACCATCGTCTACGCAATTAACTGACGGAGTAAAGAAAATGACAGAACGCACTATCTTCAAGGCGCTCAGCGCTGTCCAGTCCGATCTATCCAAGGTCGGAATCGCTAAAAATCAAAAGAACAGCCATCAAGGCTACAAGTTCCGTGGTATCGACGACGTGCTTAACACGCTCGCGCCGATTATCGCTGAGCATGGCGTTCTGATTATCCCTAACGTCCTAAGCAAAGACATCAAGACAACCACCACCAAGAATGGCGGCATAGCGTCTCACGCGATCCTAGAGGTCGGGTTTGTGCTGTACGACAGCGAGGGAGATTCGATCTGCCACACTGCCTACGGCGAAGCCCTGGACACCAGTGACAAAGCTGTTAATAAAGCTATGACTGCTGCGTATAAATACTTTCTTTTCCAGGCATTTTGTATCCCGGTTGAAGGTGTTGATGATGCTGATTCACAGCAGATTGAGCAGGAAACAGATGAACCTCAATTAGTTAGCGCGGCTACGTTAAAAGAAATTATTTCTTTATGTGATGAGACCGGGTATCAAATGATTGACTATGTAAAGTGGGCCAATGTTCACTCTACCGATCAAATCCCTCAGGCCAAAGCTGAAATTATTGTTAAAAATTTATTAAAGAAGAAAGCCAAAAAAGAAGAGTCAGAAAATGCGGGAATCTCATAGATTTTGTGAATCTTGCCGGCAAAAGGGGGCGGGTAGAGAATACCTGTGCCCTGATTGCTGGAATCAGTTCAAGCGCGCTCAAGAAATATGGCTAAAAGGAAATCCAAATGCCCAGGATAATCGATTGTGTTCAAGGTGGCGACGAGTGGTTAAAACAACGCTGCGGAGTTCTGACAGCTAGTCAGTTCTCTAAAGTGTTTACTGGCGCCGGCAAAGCTTCTACCCAGGCAGACGGGTTAATCAATACTCTGGTTGCCGAAAGAATCACCGGGAAGCCGACAGAGACGTTTAAATCAGAAGCAATGCAGCGAGGAAATGACTTGGAGCCCGAGGCCAGGCAAATGTTCGAGCTAGACATGGGGCTAAGAGCTAATGAGGTTGGTTTGATCAAGATGGACGATTACGAAATAGGTTGTTCGCCTGACTCCCTTATAGGAGACGAATCCGGCTTAGAAATCAAGTGTCCGTCTGCGTCAACCATGATAGCATACAAAAGATCCGGCAAACTGCCATCGGCCTACGTCCAACAGGTCCAGGGCTGTATGCTCGTGACGGGAGCAAAGTCCTGGTGGTTTTACGCTTACCACCCTGATATGACGCCATTTGTATTAAACGTCAAGCGAGACGATAAATTGCTGGCCGCAGCGGAAGAGCTGTTAATTAAAACTGCAATTAAAATAAATGAACTGACGGAGACGTTAAAATGAGTAACTTTACAACTGTTTTTGAGTTTGCATTATGGAAAGACGCCGAGCGCACAAACGAGCGGGCGCCAAACACTACAGGCAGCGGCAGCTTCACTTGCCCTAAGTGCCAGTTCCATATTCCTAAAATTAGAACCAGCGCTTACACTAATAAGCTTGATCCACAGAACCCTAAGCGGCCCCTAATCAAAGGAGACGCAAGCATAGGCTCAGACAAGCTGGCAGAGCTCCTAAACGGCCCAAGCACTGTCCCGGTCCCTGCTGCGACTGCTGCGGACCCTTTCGAAGACGACATTCCGTTCTAAGGATTACTTATGAATTTTGGGAAAGCACTACGAAAATCTCAAGAGCTCACAGGGATTCGGTCAGCTGAGCTGGCCGAGTCAATGGGGGTACACCGCCAACAAATACACAAATGGCGCTACAAAGACGATGCCAGGCTATCTTTAGTCATAAAGGTTTGCAAAGAGTTAAATATGCACCCGATAAGTTTTTTGGATCTGGCTAATGACGACGATTTCTAAATTCACTTACGCTCTTGCGGCTATAGAGGATGCAACTTGGCGCGCCTCTACATACCAGGAGCCTTACGCAGTTATCGAGCTCAAGGGAGATTTTGGAGTTTGTTCGTTTGACAACCTGGAGCCCTACGATAACATCTTAGAAATATGCACTCCGACGAAAAGCAAACTAACGGTGGAAAATGAATCATTTAAAGCGCCCGAGGCAGTACGCCGCAGAGATTATGATGATTAAGGATAGGGAGGAGCGCCGCAAGGCGCTTAATCAAGTGCCCAAGGACCTCAGGGACTGGGTAAAAAAATTGGTGGTAAACGCTTATGAAATTCGAGCAGCTAGAAGAAACAGCGCGTAAGTACGCTGAGGCTGAAGCCAGCCGGCAGTATCTAATGGAGTTTAGAAAGTCTAAGAAAGCTTTGCTGATGGGCGAGGCTGAGCGCGATAATCCTAAAATGCCTATTGCGGCTCAGGAGCGTTACGCTTATTCTCATGCTGAGTATCTTGAGCTTCTTGATGGGCTCAAGGTTGCGATAGAGCAGGCAGTAGGGCTAAAGCACCAGCTCGCAGTCTGGCAAATGAAATTTGAGACATGGCGCACTCAGGAATCGACCAAGCGCGCGGAGATGAATATCAGGTGATAAATAAACGAGGCGATTATAAGGTCCCGAAAGATATAAAAGAAATTCAAAAGAAATACTCGATATTCACCAAGGGTTTTAGCGCGGAGCTGTTGAGAGTTCGATCACTAAAAATGAATAGTGAAAATTTTGATCGAGCAGTTAAGACCATAGATTGCCTGAGAGGCGATAGGTTCTTTAAGTGAAAACAAGACGTTGCAAATTATGCCGCACCAAGACCCCTGAAAGCGAAGCGGTCATGGGCGGCATTTATTCTTTTTGCTCCTGGGATCATTTGTACGAGTACACTACGACAGATCAGGCAAAAAAAACTGTCAAATTGTCGTATGCGCGTGAAGCAAAAGCTGTTAAGGAATCCCTCAAGACAGCCTCAGATTACGTCAAAGAGGCACAAACTGCGTTCAACGCATACATTCGCGCCAGGGACCGGAACAAGCCGTGTATAAGCTGTGGATCCCCCCAGGGAGAAACGGTCCAAGGCGGCAAATTTGATGCTGGTCATTACAGAAGCCGAGGCAGCGCAGGGCATCTGAGATTCAATGCTCTTAATTGTTGGGGTCAGTGCGTTAAATGTAACCGCTATCTCTCTGGGAATGTGGTGGAGTATCGCAAGGGTTTAATCGAAAAGATCGGAGCCGATAGAGCTTTACAGCTGGAAAATGATAATTCACAGCTGAAATTTACAATAGATTATCTCAAACGAGTAAAAAAGATATTTAATTGCCGGCGTAGGCTATATGAGAGTAAATTTAGATGAAAGATACCCATATAATTGCAATGAGCCCTGAAGAGCTAGATTCGTTTATGGAAAATGATTTTAAAGATTTGACTGAACCGGCCCGGCGCGCAATCGGAACAATGATGCTCCTGTGTACAGATTACGTCGATTTTATTTCTGATCATGATTTGTGGGATGAATTTATCAACCAGGTTGAATCTGAGCAAAGCGAAATACATTAAACGATAAGTCCAAATAAACAAAAAATAGGCTTGCAGAATTATTTTTGCGAGATTATGATGCTGGTTGTCGGTGGGCTGATAAGGCCCTAAATTCTGACAAGGAGAAAGGAAAACAGAAACCCGACGCACTGATTGTATACTATATCTAGTGTTTGTCATAATCCCTTTCTCTAATCGACTGCGAAGGATATGTCACCCTCACGGGGTCTCTCACCGAGCGCAGTTTTAAGGCCCAAAAGAGTAGCGCGGGGCCACCGCAACTTGCTAAAAGTCTGAATGCGGCGCGGGGGGATGGACCAGCATCCCTTGCAGACTTGCTTGTATGATCTGACTCAATCATACGGCCTCGCTGTCCATACGACGGCTCCGGAGGCAATGCAATGTCCCGAAATCTACTTCACTGTGGGTTGGGGCTTGCTTGCTCGCAGAACCGCCAACCCACCCAAGGCAATACAATGACAAACACTCAACAACAAGTAGACTTAAGTGAAAAGCCTTGTAAATGCGGTGATACAATGGGAGAGGTTATAGGATTTAGAGAGAGGTCTACGGATAAAGAAAAAGTGATGTACAGGGTTTGTTGGTACTGCATTAAATGCCATGCCACAGAAAAGGCTATAGGCAGAGAAACTTCTGTAAATTAAAACTGTTGACACTATTAATTCAAATAGATTAGTATTTGATTACTGGTTGCATTACGCAGCCACTCTTGACGGAGATAATTAGATGCAAAATGTACCTGAAGGCCGTGTAGAAATTACCGGTGAAATTATTAATACACGATGGTATGACGGCGATTACGGAGAAGTGCTGCAATGCACTATACGCGACGATCGCGGTTTTAAAGTTTACGGATCAGTGCCTACTGTTATCGTAGATTACGCTAGTTCCGAGGACCTGGAATTAAAAGGCCAGCGAATCAGGCTTACTGGCACAGTGAAGCCCAGCTATAACGACCCTCAATTCGGCTATTACAAACGGCCAGCAAAATCCCAGCTTATTCAATAATCAGCCCTGCTATAACTTCTCGGGAGATGAAGTCATGAAAAAAGAATTCTATCTATTAACGCTCGCAATCATTGTCATTGCCGGGCTCAACTATTCCGGCAAACTTGAGCAACAAGATGCCGAAATCGAATCTGCTCAATACGCCTCTATGGTGTGCCTTGGCAGACAAACCGGTCAGCAATTCGGCTGGCCAAATTATCGTAACCTTGATATTAACTGTACGGAGATAAACTAATGATTATTATGAATCTTAAGATCGAAAAGAACATTCCTATCCCTACGCCATCTAACTACCGACCTTCAGGATGGGGATTAGTAGCGGACGAGATGCAAGTGGGAGACAGCGTTTTCTGCAATAACAATTCGGACCGAGGCTCGCTGTACAATGCTTTGACCTACCGTAAGGCTAAGGTAACCTGCCGCAAGATAGACAAAGGTTATCGAGTTTGGCGTATCGGATAATTAATTTCACTTTTGTCACCCAAAAGGGTTGACACCCCCGGTGGTTCTGCTAATATGGGAACCATTGGAGGGGCGCGGTGCTCCTCCCAAACGGGAGAAAGAAAATGACTAATGAACAAATTATAGAAATTCATTTAAACAACAGCGATTTAAATATTAAAAATCTCGCTGCAATTCACAACTCAGATGTTTCTACTGTCGCAGGAATCCTAGCGCATTATTACTGCAACAAGCCTTGGGCTGAGTCTCTTAATTTAAACTTTGAAGCCTAAATCAACCGCCCCTTCGGGGGCATTAGGAGAAGCATTATGAACCAAGATATAAAAGAAGCAGCACTGAAATTGCAGGGTTTTATATGGGAAAACTGCCCTAATTTGAAAGGTAAATCCTTCTCATCTCACAGCGATTTAGTTGAGATAGTAATCAACTTTGAAGGCGATATTGGCGCTTGTAAAGAAGCTCTTAGAAAAGTAAATACAATTTTTGAAGCCTAAATCAACCGCTCCTCCGGGGGCACTCTTGACGGAGAAATATCATGGATCCAGTAATCGCAGACCTTAACCGATACCTTGACGAGTGCGATGCTTCTATTGACGAGCAAGAAGCAGCCGAGCTTCAGCTGTACCGCGATCGCCTAGATTGGGCAACTCGCGTACTGTCAAACGAAACATTGACCATTGCCGAGAAGGCGCGCCGAATTGTTGCCGGCATTGAGGAAGAGGTAGAAGAGGCCCTCAATGGAGCTTAGACCTCACCAGCAAAAGGGAATCGACATGATCCGTCATTCCCTTCAAACAGGCCACATGAGGCCGCTTTTGGCGGCTCCTTGCTCTTACGGAAAAACGTACGTCGCCCTAACGATGATGCTTGCTTACGCAGCCCAGGGTAAGCGCAGTGTCTTTTATGCAGACAGAGTAAAGCTTGTACAGCAAACTGCCGACACGCTGGACCAAATGGGCATTGATTACTCTGTCATGCAGGCAGACGACCCCAGGTGGGACCCTCGCAAACTTATCCAAATCGCTTCAATACAGACTGCCGTCAAAAGACCAAATCTTAATTTTAGTTTCGGCATTGTCGATGAGGCTCACACTGTGTACAAAGGTTTCAGGGAAAAGTACCTTGATCGCTATGACGCAATTCCTTTCGTTGCGCTCTCAGCCACGCCATTCAGCAAGGGCCTGGGCGAGATTTGGGACGATCTTTTAATCCCGATCACAAGCGAAGAACTCACGGAGCGTGGTTACCTGGCGCCGATTGATTATTACGTCGGGAGCTCGATTGATACCTCAAACATTCGAACCAAGCGCCTGCCAACGGGAGGGACAGAGTTTCACCCAGATGATCTTGGCGCTGCGATGGTAGAGGATGACCAGCTTAGCGGTGACATAGTGGAGAATTACCTTAAGCATTCGCCTGATGGAGCTAAGCGAGCAATAGCGTTTTGCCCGACCATCGACCATAGCAAAACACTGGTCGACAAGTTCAACGCGCACCCAAGCGGCATCAAGGCGCGTCATATTGACGGCTATACTGACCAGGAGCTCAGGACTGCATTATACGAGGACCACCAGGCTGGCAGATTCTCGGTTCTGTCATGCAGTCGCTTGCTCGGGACTGGATACGACGCGCCCTATGTCGAAATGTTGATTGATTGCTATCCCTGCAAATCAAAAATTGATTTCGTGCAGCGGTGTGGCCGTATAGCCAGAATCTCTCCTGAGACCGGCAAGACCAGGGCAATCTATCTAGACCACGCCGGCAATATCGCCAGGCACGGCCAGCTCCCAGACACGATTGTGCCCTATCAGCTAGACGACGGGACCAAGCGTTACAACGAGGACCGGTTGATAGAGCAAGAAGAGCGCCAGCCAGTGCTCAGGCCATGCCCGGTCTGTACGACGCAAATGAGCGGCAGACGGTGCAAAGCCTGTGGTTATGAGCTACCAGTAGATACCGAGCTCTACACGGACAACGAAATCCTCAAGAAAATTCAGCGAGAGGATATGCCTAAGCCCGAGAAGTATGACATCACCGACAAGCAGCGCTGGTTCTCTGAGCTCTCAGCTTATGCGGTTCTTCGTGGGTACAAACAAAATTGGGCTGTATACAAATACTCAGAAAAATTTGGAGTGGCGCCTGTTGGTATTGAGAGAGTGACCGCGAGCTCGATATCTCTGGAAATAAAAAACTGGATTAAATCAAGGAATATTGCCAATGCACATAGACGAGCTCGCTAACCTCTGTGAGAAGCCCAGGAAGAGCGGCGCAGGTTGGACCGTATGCTGCCCGGTGCATGGAGAGAAGAACCCCAGCATGAGCATCAAGGAAGGCAGGAAGGGCGACATCATTGCTCACTGCTTCGCCTGCGGCGCCAACGGAATGGACCTGGCAGATGCCCTAGGGGTAAGTAAATCGGAACTTTTCGCTCAGCCCCTACAAAGGCAGCACGACCAGCACTGGAAGCTAAACTCTACCAGGGACTCTGACGACGGATACATTGTAATCCACGAGAGCGCCCTAAAGCGCGGCGAGAAGCCACGCTATGACGATATGATGGAGTACAAGCGAGCAATGGCTAGAAGGTCTCAGAGAACAGCCCTGGGCCTTGAGCAAACAATAATCCCAATGGAAAAACTTTAATGGCTATAGAAGATTTAGGAAAAGGAAAGCTTTTGGCACAACTGGCGCAGGATAAGGCTGCTTACTTTGCAGCTGGTGGCAAGGTAACTGTATTACCTCGACAAGCTTACGCCGACGCAAACAACAAGAAAAACCATTTAAACTTTGGTGAGCTCAAAAATAAGGCTCTTCAAAAGAAGAATATCTAGTTTTGTCAAGTGCGTGGTATAATTTAGCAATATGAAGCATTTACAGGGTCCCATAAAATGAGTTCAGAAGGGCGTCCACCCAGGGTGTTTACACCTACCGAGATCGAAGAATGTCAGCGCCTGGCAGCGTCAATAACAAAGCGCCAGCTCGCTGATTATTTTGGTTGTAGTTTCAATACCTTGCAGGCTGCTATGAAAAGACAGCCTGAATTTAATGAAGCCTACAGGAAGGGAAAAGCAATGGCTATCATACAGATGGCTGGATCGTTGCAGATGAAGGGGCTCGACGGTGACGTGGGAGCCGCTAAGTTCTGGCTGTCTCACCAGGCCGGATGGTCCGAGACCAAGCGCACCGAGCTCTCTGGCCCTAACGGTGATGCCATTGAGATGGACGTGGACATGAAGTGGACCATCGAGGTGGTTGAATGAGCACGGGCCCATGGGAAGGCGGCAAAGGCTCTCGGCCCCGCAAGTACAACGTGAGCAAGTATCTGGACAACTACGACAGGATATTCGGCAATGCCTCTAAACAAGGGATACAGCAAGAAGGCGATCAGCCAGAACATAAGGACCGAGCGGGCAGCGGGCAAGCCACAGGCTCAGGCAGTGGCGATAGCGATGAGCACAGCTGAGCGGGCCAAGAAGCGACGCAAAAAGAAGGCAACCTACGAATAATGCCTGCTATGCAGATCCCTAAGAAGCTCCAGCCTTTCCTTAAGCCTAAGCGCATAAAGGTCGCACTGGGCGGACGTGGTTCAGGAAAGAGCATGAGCATCGCGGACCTGTGCCTAATGGACGCAATGACCAAGAATATCAAGACTCTTTGCTTTCGTGAGTTCCAGAACAGCATAGACGACTCGGTGCTTAGCATTCTGCGCGCTGAGATAGAACGCTTGAACCTTTCCGGCTTTGATGTGCAGAAGTCTCAAATACTTTACAACGACGAGCCTGCGTTTCGCTTTAAGGGTATGGCCCGGGACCCGGAGGCAATTAAATCAGCGCACGGCTTCCAGCGCTTTTGGGTCGAGGAAGCTCAGACAATATCCTTTGACTCCCTTAAGGCTCTAACGCCTACGCTGCGCGAGGAAGGCTCAGAACTCTGGTTCTCGGCTAACCCCAGGTCCTCGCTTGACGCATTCAGTCAGCGCTTTATTAAACCGTTTGAGAAGGAGCTACTGCGCGACGGGTTCTATGAGGATGAAGATCACCTGATTATCATGATCAACATCGAGGACAATAGCCTGGCGCCCGAGGTCCTAAAGCGCGAGATGGAGGGAGACAAGCAGCGCATGAGCCCTGCCCTCTTCGATCATGTATGGCGAGGCCATTTCCTGGATGACGTTGAAGACAGCATTATCCCGGCGGAGTGGTTTGACGCAGCGATCGATGCTCACGTTAAGCTAGGTTTTGTGGGCACCGGAGCAATCATCGCCTCACACGACCCCTCAGACGAGGGTGCGGACTCAAAAGGCTTCGCCTTGCGCAAGGGCTCAGTAGTCCTGGATATCTGCGAGAAGGTCACAGGCGACGTCTCAGAAGGTATGGACTGGGCTTTACGCAAGGCCCGTGAGGTTCAAGCAGACTGGTTTGTATGGGACTGCGACGGTATGGGTATCGCCCTCAAGCGCCAGGTAGATCAAGAGCTCGAGTCTACTGCGATGCAGAAGCACCAGTTCAGGGGCTCAGAGTCACCTGATGATGCCAACATCCCCTACAGCGGCTCAGACTCTAAGACCAACCGCGACACGTTCCTGAATAAGCGCGCTCAGTATTGGTGGAAGCTCAGGGACCGCTTCGAGGCAACCTATCGCGCAGTCACAAAGGGTGAGTATATAGACCCCGAGAACCTTATCTCTCTGTCGTCTGAAATCCCCGTATTGCAGCAGCTTCGGTCCGAGGTTTGCCGTATACCACAAAAAAGGTCAAACAATGGTAAAATCGCCATAATGACCAAGATAGACATGGCGAAGAAATATCAACTGCCCTCACCTAACATGGGCGACGCACTAATGATGGCGATGTTTTCGCCGAAGCAGATCGCCAAGCAGGCGGTCAAAATCAATTTTCAGGGCTGGAAATAATCATGGCGACTTACGAAAACGGAACCGAAGAGAAAGAAGAGTCGGGCGAATACACCGAAAATGATCTGTCGTACAAAGACAGCTACGAAGACCATCAAAGCGTCATCAATCTTCTCAGCGCTTGTCAACAGGCCGACCAGGATTTGCGCGACAACAGCCGGGAGGCTCACCTGTTCTGCGATAAACGTGATGGGATGTGGGAACCATATTACTACAACGAAAACGCAGGCAAGCCACGTTACAGCTTTGACACTGTAAACCCTATCGTCGATCAGATTGCTTCAGAGATCGAGCAGGCTGACTACGATATCAGGGTATCGCCCGCCGGCGGTGAGGCTACAAAGGACATCGCTGCCACTTACGATGGGATCATCCGAAACATTGAGAATATCTCAAACGCCAAGCAGGTCTATTCGCAAGCAGCCAGGGGCATGGTGATCGGCGGATTCGACGCATTCCGTGTATGCCAGAAGTTCGTGGACGACAACTCGTTCGACCAAGACATTGTGATTGAAAAGATCTCAAATCCCCTGGACCGTGTATGGTTTGACCCAGCAGCTGAAAAGCAAGACAAAAGCGATTCACGCTATGCGTTCATTCTTCACCCTATGGCGATTGATGAGTACAAGAGCCGCTGGCCAGAAGGCTCCGAAGAGTCTGTGTCAGACGGGCGTGATGGCGAGGCGTATTACGACAAAGCCGAAGTTATTGTCGTTGCTGAGTTTTTGTATGTTGAGTCTGAGGACCGCGAGCTGGTCATGATGAGCAACGGCAAGACGCACGAAGTTACTGAGGATTACGAAAAGACCGTAGATGACTTAATGGAAATCGGCGTCACCGAGGTTCGTCGCAGGACCCGCAAGGTTCACCAGGTTTGCTCACGCTATTTTGATGGCAAGGACTGGCTAGAAAAGGACAAGGAAACTGTATTTAATCGAATCCCGGTTGTCCCTGTTTACGGTAACTTCAAGATCTTTGAGAATAAGACAATTTACTGGGGTGTGGTCGAAAAGCTATTAGACCCGCAGCGCGTCTTGAATTACGCGATGAGCCGGGAGATTGAGGAAGGAGCCCTGGCGCCAAGAGCTAAATACTGGATGACATCTGCCCAGGCGGCAGGCCATGAAGAAACTCTGCGCACAATGAACACGAACAGCGACCCGATTCAGTTCTTTAACGCCGATCCAGAGTTCCCGTCTGTGCCGCAACAAAATGGTGGCGCTCAGATCAACCCGGGCTTACGCACTGTCTCTCAGGCAATGCAGGGAATGATAAGCTCCACTGCCGGTATGTTTGCAGCAAACATGGGCGACAACCCAAATGCGCAATCTGGGGTTGCTATTAGGCAGCTCCAGGACAAGGGCGATAATGGAACCTTTAAGTACACCAGGGCGATGGAGATTGCTATTGCTGCAACTGGCCAGCTTATTAAGGACGCCATCCCTAAAGTATATGACACCGCCAGGACAATGCGGATTCTCAAAGAAGATGAAACCTTCGACATGGCGG
>TARA_R110002167_G_scaffold2165_11_pt1 | contig 12740 bp, 12 predicted proteins | sample TARA_R110002167 | Tara Oceans TARA_R110002167 (sample SAMEA4398238) | marine metagenome | biome: Polar Biome; feature: [MES] marine water layer (ENVO:01000295) within the mesopelagic zone...; material: water (ENVO:00002006), including particulate matter (ENVO:01000060) such as...... | reverse complement strand
CGGGAATCGGGAATCGGGAATCGGGAATCGGGAATCGGGAATCGGGACAAGGCGGCCGATAACGGCCGCCTGACCAGCATCAGTCCAGGTGTTCAACCCGAATACGGGTCACATCGCCAACCGTGCTGTCCAGCGCCTGAATAGCGGCAATGGCACCGTTCATGGTTTTTTCCACGATACGATGCGTCAGCAAAATGATCTGTGCCAGCTCTTCACCTTCTTTTGGCTCTTTCTGGATGATGGCTTCAATATTGATGCCGCGCTCACTCAGAATCGTCGCGACTGACGCCAGCACACCGGTTTTGTCCTGTACCTGGATCCGCAGGTAGTAGGAAGTTTCAACCTCCTCAATCGGCAAGACCTGCTCGTTTTCAATCTCGTTATAAGCCAGGTGGTTGACACGGGCAGCCGCATCCGCTTCCAACGTGCGGGCCAGATCGATAATATCCGCTACGACGGCAGACGCGGTTGGGCCAGCACCGGCACCGGCACCGACGTACAGTGTATCGCCGACGGCATTGCCGTTGACCATCACGGCGTTTAATACGCCATCAACCTTGGCAATTGGCCGGGCTTCCGGAATCAGGGTCGGATGCACACGTAAATCGATGCCTTTTTCTGTCTGGCGGCTGACACCCAGATGTTTGATGCGATACCCCAGTTCTTCGGCATACTCGACGTCATCCTGAGTAATTTTGCTGATGCCTTCGGTATAGCAGCGCGCAAATTGCAGCGGAATACCGTAGGCAATCGACGCCAGAATCGTCAGTTTGTGGGCAGCATCGATACCCTCAACATCAAACGTCGGATCGGCTTCAGCGTAACCCAGCTGCTGGGCTTCTTGCAGTACGTCGTTAAAATCTCGGCCCTTGTCGCGCATCTCGGTCAGGATAAAGTTACCCGTACCGTTGATAATACCGGCCAGCCAGTTGATACGGTTGGCAGCCAGTCCTTCCCGCAGCGCCTTGATGATAGGAATACCACCGGCCACACCGGCTTCGTACATGACCGATACGCCTTTCGCTTCCGCCAAGGCAAAAATCTCTTCACCGTGTTCCGCAATCAGCGCCTTGTTAGCCGTCACTACGTGCTTGCCGTGCTCAATGGCCGTCATCACCAGCTCACGTGCCACCTCGTAGCCACCAATCAGTTCCACCACCACATCGATATCGGGGTTTTTAGCCACTTCAAAAATATCGCTGGTCATAGGAATATTGCGGGTGTCGCAATCCGGATTGGGACGACGCGTTCCGATTTGCGCCACAATAATCTCGCGACCTGCCCGGCGTGCAATATTTTTCGCATTGGTGGTCAGTACATTAAACGTACCACCACCGACTGTACCTAAACCGCAGATACCTACTTTTACCGGCTTCAAGGTCTTCTCCTCTCTTCTGGATTAAATCGAACGTTGCAGCGCTGTGCGTCGTTCTTACGTTGTTTGATGCTGACTGCAATAACGGCTTCACATTAACGGCTTTTACCGTCATGCCGCCACAGTCGCCGTCATGCGTACTTGCACGCCTGAGTATGCAGTGCTGCCCAGTGCGCTGTTTCGTTGCCCGGCTCAGTCACCCTGATAGTGACCATCCTTGCGCAGCATATTCTTGATGCCACGTAATGCCTGACGCGTGCGTTGATCGTTTTCAATCAGCGCCAGTCGTACATGATCATCGCCGTACTCACCAAAACCGATGCCGGGAGATACCGCGACCCTGGCTTCCAGCAATAACTTTTTACTGAACTCCAGCGACCCCATAGAACGATACGGTTCAGGAATGCGTGCCCAGACAAACATGGTGGCCTTCGGAATCTCGACCTGCCAGCCCATGTCATTCAGACCCTTGCACAACACATCGCGACGATGCTTGTACATCTCGCAGATCTCCCCGACCACCGACTGATCGCCTTCCAGTGCCGCAATCGCCGCCACCTGAATGGGGGTGAATGTACCATAATCGAGGTAGGACTTGATCCTGCCAAGCGCATGAATCAGGTCTTTATTACCGCAGCAAAAACCCACTCGCCAGCCCGGCATGTTGTAGCTTTTTGACAACGAGAAAAACTCCACCGCCACTTCTCTGGCGCCTTCTACCTGCAGAATGGACGGCGGCTGATAACCATCAAACGCAATGTCGGCATAAGCCAGATCCTGTACTACCCAGATTTCATGCTCACGAGCCATGTCTACCACTCGTTCGAAAAAATCCAGTTCGACACACTGACCGGTTGGATTACCGGGAAAATTAAGCACCAGCATTTTTGGCTTCGGCCAACTGGTTTTGATCGCTTTTTCCAGCTCGGCAAAAAAATCCACATCCGGCGTCAGTGGCACATGGCGAATATCGGCACCGGCCAACACAAAACCGTAAGGATGAATCGGATACGCCGGATTCGGCACCAGCACCGCATCGCCAGGGCCCAGCGTCGCCAGCGCCAAATGCGCCAAACCTTCCTTCGACCCAATGGTGGTAATCACTTCCGTATCCGGATTCAGATCGACGTCGTAACGCTTTTTATACCAGTTCGCCATCGCCCTGCGCAGGCGCGGAATCCCTTTTGATTGGCTGTAACGATGTGTGCCTTCTTTCTGCACTGTCTCGATCAGCTTGTCGACAATGTGTTGCGGTGTGTCTTGATCGGGATTCCCCATCGACAGATCCACAACATCTTCGCCACGGGCTCGCGCCGCCATTTTCAACTCACCGATCACGTTGAAAACATAGGGGGGCAAACGCTCAATGCGCGGAAAATGCTTGTTCATGGAGGACTCTTTCGTCAATGGCTGAAAAGCCCAACAGGCTACTGGATGGCGGCAGTTTGATCAATGAAATCACTGGCTCCTGCGTGATAGCCAAACCAGCATGGTTAACTGCCGACCTGTCAAAAAACAAATCACGAATCAGCTTAGTACGCCAGCAATTGACGCTAAACCCGACGACACTTTGTCCATGTCGAAACCCGTTGGGGTGAGATATGCCGACAATCCCAAACCCGCCAAAATTCAATAGCAACTCGTTTCTGAACCAGAAAATCACCTGACATGACATCATCGAGCCAATATGCACATGATGCGTCAGTTTCGATACGTGAAATTTCTGAACAAAAAAGCCCGGAAACGGTTGAATGAAAAGCTGTTCAAAATCCAGCCCTATCCCAAGCTGGAAGCCGAAAAAAGCCAGAAATAAGTGTCTGAAACATGCGTCGATGAATCTAAAAAGATCCGGCGCGCCACAGCTGGGTGGCGCTGAGTACCTACGACAGGGATTCAGTAAAGAATATATGAACCCGCTTATGGGGCACACAAGCCAGCGTATGACGGATGACGGATGACTACATCGGCCAGCATATCAACTGGACAGAGTGCCGTGCAGATTTGGTGCTTGAAACCACTGTATTTCAGAAATAAAAATGATGTGAAAAATATTTAAAAACAACAAGTTACGGTATTCAGGCAAGTACTGTATTTCAGAAATTCATCTTAAAAACATCAGAGCACTGTTTTGCAGGCACAAAAAAGCCGCTCGTAAGCGGCTGATTTGTAAGAGAATTCTTTGGTAGGACTACCCAGATTCGAACTGGGGACCTCTACCATGTCAAGGTAGCGCTCTAACCAACTGAGCTATAGTCCTAAAGAGGCGCGTATATTACTTCTGGTTTTTCCACTACGCAACCCCTCATCGTGCTTTTTCGTAGAAGGTTGATGATTCTGATAAAACCACTGACCCTCTATCACCTGCTAGTTAGCCAGTAGATGGGCGTCAGCTGTTGGCTATCATCTGCGCTTTCATTTCGTGGAGCTGGTCGCGAAGTTTGGCGGCGGTTTCAAAATCCAGGTCACGAGCGGCTTTGAACATGCTGTCTTCCACTTCTGCGACTTTTTTCACCAGTTGAGTGGCAGAGAGTCGGCTCCAATCGTCTTGTCCGTAGCCTGCCTTGTCTTCTGCTACCTTGCGATTGCGGCTGTTGTGACGGCTTTTTTTGCCCGGTGCCGGCGTCGCTTCGAGGATGTCTTCAACCGATTTGAACACGCCTTTGGGGGTGATGCCGTGTTCTTCGTTGTATGCGACTTGTTTTTCCCGGCGGCGGTCGGTTTCTTCCATGGCTTTGCGCATGGAGTCGGTCACCCGGTCGGCGTAGAGTATCGCCCGGCCGTTGAGGTTACGTGCGGCCCGACCGATGGTCTGGATCAACGAGCGTTCGGAACGCAGGAAGCCTTCCTTGTCGGCGTCAAAGATGGCCACCAGCGATACTTCCGGTATATCCAGCCCTTCCCGCAGCAGGTTGATACCTACCAGCACGTCAAATTCGCCCAGCCGCAGGTCGCGGATGATTTCTACCCGTTCGACGGTGTCGATGTCGGAGTGCAGATAGCGGACGCGGACACCTTGTTCAAACAGGAAGTCAGTCAGGTCTTCGGCCATGCGTTTGGTGAGTACGGTTATCAGTATCCGTTCGCCCTTGTCCACTCGCAGGCGCAGTTCATGCAATACATCGTCCACCTGACCGGTGGCTGGCCGTATTTCTATGATCGGGTCAACCAGTCCGGTGGGCCGTACCACTTGTTCGACAACGGCGTCCTGGTGTTCTTTTTCGTAGTTGCCTGGTGTGGCGGAGACAAAGATGCATTGCGGCACAATGGCTTCCCATTCTTCGAATTGCATCGGCCGGTTGTCGAGTGCCGATGGCAGCCGGAAACCGAACTGCACCAGGGTTTCCTTACGCGAGCGGTCACCCCGATACATACCGCCGATTTGAGGAATGGTGACGTGGCTTTCATCAACAAATATCAGCGCATCTTTGGGGATGTAGTCAAACAGCGTTGGCGGCGGAGCACCTTGTTCCCGACCCGAGAGGTAACGGGAGTAGTTTTCAATGCCGGAGCAATAACCCAGCTCCTGCATCATTTCGATATCGTAGCGAGTACGCTGCTCCAGTCGTTGGGCTTCTACCAACAGGTTTTCGTTGCGGTAGTATTCGAGCCGTTCATCCAGTTCAACCTTGATTCCATCGATGGCATCAATGATGCGCTGCCGTGGCGTGACATAGTGGGTTTTGGGGTAGATGGTGACACGCGCCAGACGGTTATGCACCACACCGGTCAGCGGGTCGAATGTGCTGAGCTGTTCTACTTCGTCATCAAACAGCTCGATACGCACGGCTTCATCGTCACTTTCCGCCGGGAAGACGTCTATCACTTCACCGCGCACTCGGTAGGTGCCGCGATGGAAGTCCATATCGTTGCGGGTGTATTGCAGTTCGGCCAAACGGCGCAGAATAGTACGCTGGTCAATATGATCACCACGCACCAGGTGTAACATCATTTTGAGGTAGGAATCCGGGTCGCCAAGGCCGTAAATTGCGGACACTGTGGCAACAATAATCGCGTCGCGGCGTTCCATCAAGGCCTTGGTGGCCGACAGCCGCATCTGCTCAATGTGTTCGTTGACCGAGGCGTCCTTGTCAATAAAAGTATCCGATGAGGGCACATAGGCTTCTGGCTGGTAGTAGTCATAGTATGAGACGAAATACTCCACCGCGTTGTCGGGGAAAAAATCTTTGAATTCGCCATACAGTTGCGCCGCCAGGGTCTTGTTGTGGGCCATAATAATGGCGGGGCGCTGACATTGGGCAATCACATTGGCCATGGTGTAGGTCTTGCCGGAACCCGTCACGCCGAGCAACGTTTGCTTGAGCAATCCGGCGTCGACACCGGCAACCAGTTGCCGAATCGCTTCGGGTTGATCCCCGGCAGGTGAATATTTGGATTTGAGCTCAAACGTCTTGCTCATAGGGATTCCAGTATGTCGGTAGATTTAGTAACATTTCGCGGTTTGACGTTAATTCCGGGCAATTCATTATTTTGCAACACTGTTCCGGTTATCACTTTTATATAACGCCTGTTTTGAGGATACACATTTTGGATCTGCAACTGTCTGATCGCGTTCAACAGATCAAGCCCTCTCCTACGCTGGCAGTCACCAATCGTGCTGCGGTTTTGCGTGCGGAAGGTAAGGACATTATCGGCCTTGGTGCCGGCGAACCGGATTTCGACACTCCTGAGCACATCAAGAAAGCGGCCATCAATGCCATCAACGCTGGCTTCACCAAATACACCGCCGTGGATGGAACGCCCAGTCTCAAGCAGGCCATTATCAGCAAGTTTAAAAATGACAACAACCTGGAGTATGAGGCAAACCAGATTCTGGTGTCTTGTGGCGGCAAGCAGAGCTTTTTCAATCTGAGCCTGGCATTGCTGAATCCGGGTGACGAAGTGGTTATTCCGGCACCTTACTGGGTGTCTTACCCCGATATGGTCAAGATCGCGGAAGGCACTCCGGTGATCGTTGAAACAACCATGGACAACCAATTCAAAATGACGGCTGAACAACTGGATGCTGCCATTACACCCAAAACACGCCTGGTGGTCTTGAACAGCCCATCCAACCCTTCCGGCAAGGCATACAGCCTGGATGAGCTGAAAGCGCTTGGCGCCGTATTAAACAAGTACCCTGACGTGCTGATCGCCACCGACGATATGTACGAGCTGATCCTGTGGGCCGATTTTGGCTTCCACAATATTGTTAATGCCTGCCCTGAACTGTATGAGCGCACCATCGTATTAAATGGTGTCTCCAAGGCCTTCAGTATGACCGGCTGGCGTATCGGTTATGCCGCAGGCCCGGCCAAGCTGATTGGTGCGATGAAAAAGATCCAGTCACAAAGTACATCCAATCCGACATCCATTTCCCAGGTCGCCGCCGAAGCCGCCTTGAATGGCGGCAATGAGTGTGTCAAACCCATGGTTGCCGCCTTCAGGGAGCGCCATGATTATCTGGTTGCTGCGCTTAACGCACTGCCAGGGGTTGAATGCATCGAAGGGGACGGCGCGTTTTACGCTTTCCCGAGCTTCCTGGAAGCGATGGCGACCATGGGTATCAGCGATGACATCGAGTTCGCAGAAAAAATGCTGATCGAGGCGGGTGTTGCCATGGTTCCTGGTTCAGCGTTTGGTTCTCCGGGTTTTATGCGTCTGTCGTTCGCAACCAGCCTGGAAACCTTGAAAGATGCTATTGCACGTCTGGACAAGGCGCTGAGCAGCTGATCCAGCCCTGCATCCTTCTTTCCAGATTTTCTCGTTCCCGCGCATGGCGCGGGAACGCATGCCGACACCGCAGGGCAATCACGCAAGAGCGTGGGAGCTGGATAAATCCGGGGTAATCCTGCATTACCGATACAGGATTACCAGTCCATCTCTTCTTTAACAAAGGGGATGGTCAGCTTGCGTTGATGGGTCAGCGAGGCGTGATCAAGGTGATCCAGTATTTCCGCCAGCCCTTCCATTGGCTCAGGCCCCCGCGAGATGATAAAACGCGCAACGTCTTCTGCCAGTAAAATACCCCGCTGACGTGCCCGCAGCACCAGCGCCAAAGCACGTTCTTCCGGCTGCAGCGATTCCAGGTGATACACCACCCCCCAGCACAAACGCGAGCCAAGATCCGGCAATGCCACTGCCAGCTGCTGTGGCGGGCAACGGGCAGAAATCAGTAAATGACCGTCATTTTCCCGCACCCGATTAAACAGATGAAACAGCGCCAGCTCCCAGTCGTCATTACCGAGCACCGCATCGATATCGTCCAGCACCACCAGCGGCAGTTGTTCCAGCGATTCCAATACGTCCGGACTGTAGTTAACCAGTTCTTTTAAGGGCAGGTATACGCTGTGGTGACCGAGGCCGTCGGCGTAATGGCAAGCCGCCTGCAACAAGTGGCTGAGGCCGCAACCGGCATCACCCCAGATGAACAGAAATGGATCACCAGACAATGTCCACTGACGCTGTACCGCCTGAATCACTTCTTCATTCGGACCAGAGTAGAAATTGGCAATGCGTGCATCATCCCGCACATAGACAGACAAGGTCAGCTGAGGATGCGGAGTGACCATTAACGCCCCTTCCAACGCAGCGTATCTGGTAGATCGCTGTCACCGATTCGCCCGTCAAAACGGATATTGGTCAGTACTTGCGGCCAACTGGCGTTCAGCGTCAGTCCCAAATCCAGACTGTCACCACGCACCGCCAGTACATCGACATGCTCAACCCCGGAAACCGAGGCCAACAGACGCAGCACCGACTGATAGTCATCATAGCGAGTGACGTGCTGAATCGTCAGTGCTTGCTGTTCCGATGACATACCCGTGGTCGAGGTGACCACGCCATAGCGGCCAGAAAAATATCCGCCAACCGCTTCTGCCAGTGCGGTCACAACAGCCTGTTCGGAGGTTCCCTGAACATCCAGAGGCAGACTGTCATGGCGGTACTCGATATAACCATCGGCACGCCAGCCGTCAGCAAATGGCATAATCCGGGCAGCCACCACGGCATCCGTATCGTAGCGTACAGAGGCCGCACGAATATCATCCCGAAACAGACCGAACAGGCGTTCGGCTGGTAATGCCAGTCGATCCTCAAGATCCAGCATCGGCCAGACCGACGGAATGCCATGCTGCACAAACGTTTGGCGCAACGCTTCATACTGATCAACACCGTCGTCATCTGCACCGATCACAGCGCGACTGCCACTGCGGGAAACACCTAACCAGAAGGTGACATCCGGGCGATTACTGCCCCAGACCGGCAAGCCATGACGGGCCAGTAAATCATTCACCTGCCCGGCAGCAAACATGGCCTGCAGAATCAATACACCGTCATTTGGCCGTGATATATAACGAAAACTTGCCAGATACTGGCTTGCCGACTTGCCCGCCAGACCACCCAGCTCTGCTGTTGGCCGCCCTGAAACCTTGGTGAGCACTTGCAGCAATGCTGCTGGCACCGCCGCCTGTCGCGTCGTTGGCGTTCGATCAGATACTTCTATTGAAGCCTGATACAAGTCAGTTACCACACCCGCCGAAACAACGGGAGCCGCAAACAACAGACAATACATCAATCGCAGAAAGACTGAGCGCACGCGTGAAAATTCCTTTGTCATCCTGGTTTACGGCGTACAACCACCACCGCGAACATAAGTTCTTATCCTGACCCCATCCATCAACTACTAAAACCGTTAACCGACACAGCCACCGGGCCAATACGTCAGGCGGCGGCTATTGTGCCACGCACAGCGCAAGCACCCAAGAGAACTCAGTATCAGGAATGGTGATCTTGGCGCTGCCATCACTACAAACCTGGCTTTCCCTGTGATTCAACCTAAATTAACAGGCCATGTGGCGCTATTTCTTTGTCGCGGCAGGTGAAGTGAAGGCCACAAATCGCTAGAATACCCCGCTTCTTTGCAGCCACCCTGTGAATCCGAATGACCGAATCAAAATCCCTAAGCTATAAAGACGCTGGTGTTGACATCAATGCCGGAAACGCACTGGTAGAACGCATCAAGGACGTTGCCAAACGCACTCGCCGCCCGGAAGTAATGGCCGGCCTCGGCGGTTTTGGCGCCCTGTTCGAACTGCCACAAGGTTACCATCAACCCGTGCTGGTATCGGGTACCGATGGCGTGGGCACCAAGCTGCGTCTGGCTATGGATCTGGGCAAGCACGACACCATTGGTATCGACCTGGTCGCCATGTGTGTTAATGACCTGGTGGTCTCTGGTGCCGAGCCTTTGTTTTTTCTCGACTATTACGCTACTGGTCATCTGAATGTCGATGTCGCCGCTGCCGTTGTCAGCGGTATTGGCGCAGGCTGTGAGCAGGCTGGTGCCGCACTGGTTGGCGGTGAAACCGCTGAAATGCCAGGCATGTATGAAGGCGAAGACTACGATCTGGCCGGTTTTTGTGTTGGTATCGTTGAAAAAGCCGACATCATCGACGGTTCCAGAGTCCAGGCCGGTGATTCCCTCATTGCACTGGCATCCAGCGGCCCTCATTCCAATGGCTATTCTCTGGTTCGCAAGATCCTGGAGGTAGCCAATGCCGACCTGCAGCAAGATCTCGACGGTGTACCGCTGGCGGAGGCGCTGATGGCCCCCACCCGTATTTACGTCAAATCCGCATTACAGCTGATTAATGCCACCGAAGTGCATGCCCTGTCGCACATCACTGGCGGTGGTTTTCAGGAGAATATTCCGCGCGTTCTGCCCGATAATTGCAAGGCCGTTATCAACACCAACAGCTGGCGCTGGCCAGCTGTGTTCGAATGGCTGCAACAGGCTGGCAACGTCGCAACTGCAGAAATGTTCCGCACCTTCAATTGTGGTGTGGGCATGATCATCGCTCTGCCGGAACACAAGGCTGATCAGGCTATTGCCCTGCTGAACGCCGAAGGCGAACAGGCCTGGATCATTGGTGAAATCGTTGAAAAAACCAGCGACGAAGCCGCCGTCGAATTCATCGGTAACCGCACCGTATGATGACAGACTCAGCACTTGACCACCCCCGTATTGTGATACTGATTTCCGGTACGGGTAGCAACATGATGGCCATTGCTGATGCGGTACAAAGCGGCGATATTGATGCCATGGTCGCAGGTGTCGTATCTAATCGTCCAGATGCAGCGGGCATGCAACACGCCCGCGACCGGGAGATCCCGGCCATATTGGTTGATCATCAGCAATTCAGCAGTCGCGAAGAGTTTGATGCCAATCTGATGCGGGCGATTGATGACCTTGCCCCCGATCTGATTGTACTGGCTGGCTTTATGCGTATCCTGACATCGGACTTTGTACGGCATTATCGCGGCCGCATGATCAATATCCACCCCTCCCTGTTGCCTTTGTATCAGGGATTAAACACCCATCAACGCGCCATCGATGCCGGTGATAGCGAGCATGGAGTATCGGTACATTTTGTCACCGAAGAGCTGGATGGTGGCCCGGTGATTGCCCAGGCAGTCGTGACCATAGAAACTGGCGAAACCGCTGCCAGCTTGCAACACAAGGTGCAGATACAGGAGCACATCCTGTATCCCATCATCGTCAAGTGGTGCACCCAGGGACGACTGGCCATGACCGACCAAGGCGTAACACTCGATAGTAAACTTCTTCCGCTATCCGGACTCAGACTGACAGCCCAGCCATAAATCACCATCACAGCGAGGATGATCTGTGAGACGTATAAGATACCTGGCCTGCACCCTGATACTGTCGCCCTTATTGGCTTTTGCCAGTAACGGTGACACTCAAACCTTTGCCCTGAGCGCTACCAAGTCACAGCTGGCGAACGACGACCCGCTGGAGAGACAGGGAGAGGCAACACACAATACTCTGCAGCCTTTCAAGGCCAAATACACAAGCCGCTATGACTGGGGATTTTTCAGCTTCAACATTGCGGCAGAACGCACTCTGGAGCAACGTGAAGACGGATCCTGGCAAATGACGTTTGATGCTGAAGCATCAGCAGCGTCCATCCAGGAGCAATCGGTTTTTGCACTGCACAACGGTATCATCCAGCCACAAAGCTACCATTACAAAGGCTCGGGCCTGATACAGGAAGACGATCAGGACTATCGCTTCGATGCGACCCAGCAACAGATCAGCGCCCCCTTGCAAGCGCGCGAATTTAACGATTTATGGCAAGATAACCTGCAAGACAAGCTGACTTATATGCTGCAAATCAGCCTCGATCTCGCCAATGGCCAAAACGAGCTGAACTACCAGGTATTCGAGAAAAACCGGGTACGCAGTTATGAATTTGTTATCGTTGCCGAAGAACCGTTAAAAACCCGTATCGGCGTACTGGATACGATCAAAATCAAGCAGTTACGCGACGACCGACGGGAAATTTATGCCTGGCTGGCGAAAGACAAGGATTACCTGCTGGTAAAACTGGTGGATCGCAAAAAAGGCAAAATCCAATATCAGATTGACCTGGTCAGTACCAACCTGTAACTGACCCCAACCAGAGAACTGCCATGCGATTAAGTGATGCCGACATTGAACAGCGCCTGAGCGAGGGCAGCATTACTATCGAGCCAGCCCCCGGCCTGGATGCCATTGCTGGCATCAGTGTCGACCTTCGCCTCGACCACCGCTTCCGGGTATTCAGCAACAACTCCGCCACCCATCTGGATCTTTCCGGCGAACGGGCGCAACTGGAGCGCGATATCGATCGTATCATGAGCAAAGAAATCGAGATTGCTCATGATCAGTCGCTCTATATCCACCCTGGTGAACTGGTACTCGGCGCCACCATGGAATCCGTCACCATTCCGGATGATCTGGTTGGCTGGCTGGATGGCCGCAGCTCACTGGCTCGCCTCGGTCTGGTGGTACACCTGACCGCCGGACGGATTGATCCCGGCTGGGATGGCCAGATCGTGCTGGAATTTTATAACAACGGCAAACTGCCACTGGCGCTAAGACCCGCGATGATTATTTGCGCACTGTCGTTTGAAACTCTCAGCAGCCCAGCCAAACGTCCGTACAACAAGCGAGAGAACGCCAAATACAAGGGCCAGAAAGGTGCGGTATTCAGCCGTATTGCCAAGGATTAACTGATTCTTGCAGAGGGTCGTCCATTCTTGCTGGCGACCTCGCTGCCCAAGCTAAGACATTGAATTAACTCTTATTTTATTTAAATTGAAGCTATTGACACAAAAAACCAGCTCCGTATAATGCGCCCCACTTGCTGATGTTCCCCGATAGCTCAGTTGGTAGAGCAGTAGACTGTTAATCTATTGGTCGCTGGTTCAAGTCCAGCTCGGGGAGCCAACAAGTAATCTCTCTTCCGCATTCGCCAAATCTGATATACACCTACTACTTCTACAGCAGCAAAACCCTCCATAC
>TARA_R110002167_G_scaffold8150_7_pt1 | contig 12746 bp, 6 predicted proteins | sample TARA_R110002167 | Tara Oceans TARA_R110002167 (sample SAMEA4398238) | marine metagenome | biome: Polar Biome; feature: [MES] marine water layer (ENVO:01000295) within the mesopelagic zone...; material: water (ENVO:00002006), including particulate matter (ENVO:01000060) such as...... | reverse complement strand
TCTTTCGTTTGTCGAATACCTTGTCCCCAGTTCCAACCAGTATTAGCGTCATTTCTGCGAGCAATCTCAAAGAAATCACCACCACTAGAGGTACGCGTGTGCAATATCCATTCATCAGCACTTTTACCTAGGATAGCATCTTTTCGGCTATATAGATACTCATCAGCGATGATATTTCCATTTGATCTTATAGTGGATGTAGCAGTAAACGTTCCTCGAGCTACAATGCTCTTATTAGTATAGAATGATAGTGCTGTTGAATCAACATATTTATTTGTAGCCGCATTCAATTCTCGACTTACAACTGCAAAACCACCACCAGCAGAATCACTTGCGTTAAGCATCCAGGCGTGTGTAGTGTTCCTTGTTGGCCGTAAATTAATTGCTCCACCAGTAGCAGAGATTGCTACGCTGCCTGCTTCAGTAGATTTACCACCAACGCATAAGTCCCAATCTGGATCACTCTCGCGAATACCAACTTTATTAGTTGATGTAAGGTTGAGAACTTGGCTAGCGACTGATAATGTATCATTTTCATGGAAGAATCTCAATGATGGAGAGTTAGTATCTCCATAGGTATCAACGTGCCAATAATCAGTATTATCAGTAGCTCTCTTAAAAGTAAGTTGACCACCTTCAGAGTCATTATCTACGCGGTTGAGTACTAGATTACTTAAACTGCCAAACTGATCACCCGCAGCGACCGCGTTATCGACGTATTCTTTATTGACAAGCGCTTTATCATCTGATAGTACTACATTAACTTTACCACCTTTGAGTATGTCTACAGTAGCATCACGGTGAACTCGTATAGCAGGAGTTCCAGAACCAGTAGTTGTTTGAGGGCCAATTGCCAATTGATCTTGAGTATTTTCTTTCCAAATACCAAATCTTTTCGTTTGTTGATTAGCATCTGATAGGACCAGTTGTGGATAACCATTATTAGCTAAGAACATTAAGCCAGAGCTTTTAATATTTCCGCTAACGTCAAGAGCTTGGGTTGGATTCGTTACACCAATACCGAAACGACCGTTCTCATCAAATCGTCCTGATTCTGTTACAGAATAATTAGCGTCATTCGTATCATTTGCTCTTAAGAAAACAATTTGTCCAGTGCTGTTGCTTCCTTCAATAAGTTCAATAGCTGCAGATCCTCGAAGGTTTGTTCCCTTTTCGTATTCAGTACCGTTAAAGCGTAGGTTTCCTCCAACCATTGCCGAACCTAAGTTCGTTGATAGGAAGGCGTATGCTCGACTTGAGCCACTAAGTTGATTAACTTGAATAGTACCTCCGAATTGTGCAGATACTGTATCATCTGATGAACCTCTTACACTAAATTTGGTACTAGAAGGAGCGCCGTTCGCTGAAGTGGTAAATCCACCAACAGCCATTTTACTTCTAACATTAACACTATTATTAGAATAAAAATCTAATACAGATGTGTCATCATAGGCATTCTTAGCCGAATTCCATTTTCGTGATACAACACCCATTGACCCACCGCTCTGATCGTATGCATTAATCAACCAAGCGTGAGTAGTGTTCTTTTTAGGTCTTAATGATATCACACCACCATCAGCATGCATTGCTACATGACCAGCTTCAGTAGTTTTATTACCTACACATAAGTCATAATCTGGATCACTCTCGCGAATACCGATCTTTCCACTAGTGTATAAATTTCCAGCAATATCAGTATCGCGGTTTAAAGATACCTTAGAAGTTGTTAAAGCTACGATTGGCGATAGCGCTTGTGAGCCATCTTTAACAGCATCATTACCTAATTCAAATTGCATTAGTGCGCTATTTGCATCTACATCACACCTAATTCTTCCAGATGATCCATTCACACTTGCTTTACCATAACTATGATTAAAGGCAATATTAGCATTACCATATCCGTCGTTAAGCGTAAGAGCTACTCCGCCAGTCTCTCGTCCAGCTTCAATAAATCCAGTAGTCTTTAGGTTTCCAACTACATCGAGCTTTTCAGAAGGAGCACCTGTTCCAATACCAACGTTACCTGAACTTGTGATTCTTAAACGTTCAGCTGAACTATTGCTGCTAGCTTCTCCAGTGAGGAACCGCATTGAGTTACCAATATTATGATATTGAATTTGACCAGACTTATCGCTCTTACTATCACCAAATGATACACCTGCGTACTTATCATCCTTTGATCGAATAGATACAACACTATTATTAGTAGCAGTTGTAATACTCAACTGTGTTGTAGGCGATGTTGTACCAATGCCTACATTACCACCAGAGGTGATTCGCATCTTTTCAATGATGGCTTTAGTATTTTTACCAGTGTAAAATACCAATGAAGCATCTGGAAGAATGTCATCATTTGATTCTGTAATAGAAGCAATTCGGGAAGTCAACCAGGTGTTTGGTCCAGTAGTAGTATCTGGATTATAGAAGTCGATCGATGGACCAGATCCTCTATGGCCGATATTTTGGCCGTGTGGAGTCGTAGAATTTGTAACTCTTAACTCCAACATAGGAGTCACTTGATTCTGTGTATACTCCTTTGTCCATACTGACTTCTTAGCGAACGACTTTATTCCGTCAACTGTTTGATTTCCAGTAAGCATGACTGCTATATTTGGAAAATTATCAATCTCCGCATATACGTCAGCGAGGTTTAATTTAATCGAATTAGTTTTTAAACGCCATTCGTTAAATGTGTCAGTTTCGTATACGTCTGTAAAAAGTGGGTTTCGTGCCATAGCTCTATTTATTCATTTTAACGATGAGTGTTTTAACTAAATCCTTTAACTCTGATATTTCGTCTTTTAAATTAGCAACCTCTTTTGAGGCATTGCTGTGATATTTTTTCCGTATTAACGCAGCATTATAGCTAGCAGAATCATTGCTTAGTATAGCATTTGATCCCTGATCTCTTTCTAATGACGTATTCTCTTTTACCGTTAAGCGCATATTAGATAGTAGCAATTGCTCTAAAGTCCTTTACTGTTGGTACGAGAGCATGATCATTAGAAACTAGAACTATCTTAACTTGGAAAGAAGTGAAAAGCGGCAATACTGGAGAATCTGCTGAGAAATCTCTCGTGTATTGTATCTCACTATAATCATCAAAGTTATCAACAGGTATTGGTGTAGAAGGATCAATTCTTTCAAAGGGAAGATCACCAATATTATCTTCGCTGCGTTTAAATCGAGCGTACACTAATACGTTAGCACCTTCATAAGGCTTATTGATATTAAGATATGAATCAAATCTATCTGAAGGATTGTTAAGAACAACTTCCTTTGTCATATAGACTGCAGTGGCGTTACCGTGGGCGGCAGCTAATTCGCTATCAACCTTTACTATTGGAGAAGACTCTAAATCATATTGTGTTAAGCTATCCGATACAAGATTAGCAACTGGCGAACCTCCGAATGATGCTGTATCCTCTGATCCAATAACATTTTTAACTGCAATAAGAGAGATACGATCTAAGTCAACAATCGGCGAGATCTTTGAGTTACCGCTCTTCATGCTAACTTTAATTTTTACAGAAGAGTTTTGTGTAATTGGGGTGTTTACTGCTGTAGAAATATAATGATTCTCATTTGGAACAATCACTTCGTAGTTAGTTCCGCCATCTACTGAAATCTCGAATAGTACATCAGTTTCAGTGTGTTCAACATAATCAGTGTTCAATTGAACTTGAGAGAACTCAAGAGGACCATCACTTGCTGGGAATACACCTTCTTCAGTTTTAGCGCCGCTAATACCAGTTGCTTGCAATATAATGCTTCCAGATGTTTGATAGTCTGCTCTTCGAACAACCATCTTAAAGTCTTTCATTTGGTCAGGTGTCCAAGTAGAAGCATTCTGAGATTTAAACGATACACCTAAGAAAGGATTCTTAGAGATATATTCACCTGTTGTAACATCATTTTTACCTACTTCAGATAACCATTGACGATACTGTGATGAATTTGATTCTGTGACAATAGCATATTCAATACCATATTGAAGATAAAGCGGTGAATCAAACTCGAATGTTGTAGCTGCAGTTGCATCATTACTTGTTGCAACTTCATCTGGCCTTTTTGCTACATCGCTCAATGGAACACGTCTTTGTGTTGGTACTCCATTCTCAACTTCAACCAAGTACATCTTAATAGGCACACTTTTGTTTGATACGTGGCTAAAATATAGATCAACCGAATGAATAAAAATGCCAGTTGGATTTTCACCGATGATAAATGATTGAGCAAGCGGGTCGTACCACTGTGTTCGAGTTACTGCTGATGACGACCGAAGTCTTGATTGTGAAACACGCTGGCTTCGTCTAACTACCGATCGAGTAGTGATAAGTGTTCTTTGTTTCGTTTGAACCTTACCTGTTGCAGTATATACTGCATCTGCACTTGTAGTAGATGCTGGATCAGTTGCATTTTTACCATCAGATAGAATAACTTTTCTTTCACCTGTTGGAAATTGATACTCTGAATTATTTGGTACAACAAACCAACCGTAAACATCACCGCGAAAGTCAGTAATAATGCTGCCTCCAGTGTCTGTAATTTGAGTGTTAGACTTATTATGGAAAGTTTGTACTGAAGCATTTTCAGACCATTCTTTATAACCACTTGCTACAACACCAGTTGCGTATTTCGTGATATCTTTTCCATCAAAGAATACGTTAAGCTTTGTATTGGGCTTAAATAGCTTGCCACTAAAGTAGACCTTACGAGCTCTAATAAATGGCACAAAGCTCACATCAATAATGCGATCATCCTTCTGTGTAGTAACAGACCTTATCGAAGCAGATGTTCTTGTTCCGCTCCGTGCATCTCTTGATTGAGTTGTTGTAGTTGTAACTCTTCTAATTGGCCAGCGGCGAGCTCCGCCAACTTCATTTGCACGTTGTACGCGGGTGCTACTAGTTGGGCTTCCTGTCCAAGCTGTTTGCCACGAGTTCCACCGAGTACCAAGGCGATTAACTCGATTAACGTCAGCCTGCAACTCTTCAAGACTTCCACCAACTTCATTAATAATATTTGGTGCTCTGCGTGTTTCCAGCCATTCGTCTGACGAAGGAGAAAGTTTTACTGATCCTAACCATGTAGCTACATCGTATGGATTAACACTAACTGACACAGCTGCTTTTTGCTGATCGATCCATGCTGGACCTTGAGAATATGAGAGCGTTGCTATTCCGTCATTAATAGATGTGTTAATTACATCTGCGCTAATTCCAGTTCGTGTAAATGGAATACTACGAGTTTCAAAATATGGTCTAAGAACTGGATCAGCAGAATCTATTGAACAGTTATAGTGAGTATCTTGAACGTCACCTACGCTATGACTTTGAAAACTATCAACAATAATTCCGTTTTTGAATCTATCGTATGGGTTACCAGAACCAGTGTCAAAAATCTGTTTACCAGTAGCTTCCTTTTCTAAAAGAGATAGCGTGGTGTAATATTCTAGATTATTGACTCGAGAATGTATCTCTCCAATATCACGCATTGTATATCTGCGATTGTCGATAAATTTGGCAGTAATTCTAGTATGGCAGAATGTATAAGCTGGTACAAAGAGTGTATAGAGGTGCATCGCTGTAGCAGGAACACTTGGCTCCTGAGGATTTACTTCTGGAACACCTTCAACAGTTTTGAATTCTCCGTCCTTTGTAACAACTAGTTTATCAATCCGAGAGAGATAATATGAAATTTGGGTGTCAATTGTACTATTAGGATCTAAGTGTGTACCTGGATCGCTATCACCTTCTTTTGATCTGAAGTCCAATACATCGGAAAGGCGCAAATCTTTATATGTTGGAATTTCTGGATATTCTACGTTGGAATATGAATCAACTGAGAAGTATTCACCGCTTGCGTGCTCAAAATATGTATATGATACTTTAAGTCCACCTGTGTTTGCACCTGATCCTGTTATTCCAGCACCGATATATTTAACTTTTCCTCTCTTATAGACACCGTCTCTTTGACCATTGTCTAGAACCAAATCTGTTAAATCGATAGGATTACCAGCAAAATCTTGAGCAGATGTTATTGCAATGATGTCGTGCTCATTAAGATCTAACACATCGTTAGTTGCGACAGTGTCCTCATCCGCCGTCACAAATTCATTTGTAACAGTTGTTTTGGTTTTAGATTTCCTTCCAAAACTAGTTCTGTATGAAGCTATAACCGCAACAGCTGAACTAAAATCAACACCAGAAGTTGTAAGAGTTACCGTAGTATTATTTGCCGATCTAGCAACTCCAGTCACTGGACAGTGATTGCCGCCGGCGTCAATTATAATAAATGATTCATTTCCAGTTTCTTCGAAACGACTTGGTGATGTTACAGTAAGTACAACGGTAGTTGCTGTAGCTGACTGAGGAACAAATACCTGTCGGTGAGTAAATTCGATATCTGCAGGATCATGTCTAACCGATTTGATAAAATCAGCTGGAAGTTTATAAATTGATTTATTGTATTGTGTATCGTACAAAGCAGGACCTACTGTTGTGTCTATCGTAAAGACGAACGCGCTCTGTTCAATTGTATCTGCACCAACTAGAGAAGTAACACCACTCGCGAATTCAACATCATGAATATATAGTTTAAATTGTGTACCGCTGTATTCAAGTGAACGAACCTTACATGTTGCAATAGTGGTTCCTCCGTTTTTAATATTAGTTGTAGTATCTACATCGAACGAAGGTGATCCTCCTGAGATGCCTGATCCAATAACATAAGATCCGAGGTTGGCGTTACTATAAACTTGCTGAAAACCAGATGTCGTGCGAGCTTTTGGCGCTACAACGTCAATTCTTTCAGGTTCAGCGATTCGATAGCCGTCAACGTATGCAACAGATGGTTCAACACCAACTACAAATCGTGACTCACCGAATTTAATTCTATCTGCTTCTGATTTCTCAGATAATTGACCAGCTGTTACATCTGAAATGTCATTAGCTAGAATAGTGATATCGCTATCAAGCATTTGTTGAGCGCTATATACACCACGTGCACATCGTGAATCATCGTCTGGTACATTATAAAAACCAGTAATGTCAATGACGAATGGATCTAATGCATAGTCTCCACTTTCTTCTCGTGTGCGCTGCGCTAATACATCAGTAATTCCGCTAAACTCTGGCCGAGCGACTTGTACTACTGCGCTGTCATCAACTTCTAATAGAGATAGAGTATCTCCAATTGATACTAGGTTGCTATAAATCTTTGGATGTCCAGCAATAAAGTCTTTGTCATTATCAGATGTACCTTTACTCAGGATAACCAAACCCAACTCAATGCTATATCGATCTGCGCCAGGAGCAGTTTCATTTGGATAACCTGCAGCATTGTCAAGCAATGAACTGTCAGTTTGATAACCAATAATTGATTCCTTTATTGCGAATGCAAGTTTAGCATTGATAAGATAGTCTAACGCTGGCAATTTTGCAAAGATTGATTGCTCCTCAGCAAAGACAAACTGCCCTTTAATAAAGAATACACCTTGTTCTACTTTACCATGAATAGCTTTACCAGTATCAACAATAGTACCAAAAGATTGTCCCGCAGCATATTGTGTTTGAACTGGAGTAGTAATACCTTGAGCCAATTCTACAACTTGAGAAGGACTTGCTAAATGATCGAACTCTTGTACATTATCGCCTTGATCATCTTGAACCGAATTAAGATACTTGATAAAGAACCTATATCGATTTGCTTCTGGAAGGGCTTGATGATGTAACACCTCAGCGTTAATAAAAACATTAGGACTTACTGAAGGGTTATAGTTAAGACGAAACTCATCAACTAAGCTCAAGTATGGAACTAGACCAACTACAAGAGATGGATTAATATCCAAATCAACGTAATTTAAGTTTCTTTCCAGTGTAGCTTCTGTAGCTAATTCTGGAACAGGACCTTCCTTAAAAACGCCTCGACCCATTTTGTCGATTTGATTTTGCAGAATAGACTGGATCTGATTTAGCTCACGTACTTGTACACTCACTCCAGGTTTAAAGAGAATTCTGAGGAAATTCTTTTCTTCCGCAGTCTTATTACTGAAATTTATATCTTGTACGAAGAAGTCATCGACGTACGGTACATTTTGATAGGTTTTAATAGCCATTAGAATTGGATAACAAGTTTTACTTCATCAGTTTGATTATAGTTTCTATTTATAGGCTTTCTGTTCTCATAAAAAATGACTTCACCAGTCTCGGGTAGATACTCGGGGTTAGTAGCTCCATTAGATTGATATGTTATTCCGTCCCAGAATCCAGCAATACTTGTAATTTTAATAGATCCAGTTTCTTCATTAGAGAATTTTTTGAAGTTAACTAATGGAGAACTATTTTGATGATAGTATAGCCTTTCGTTTATATTATCTGCGTAATCTAACCAAGCTCTAGCTCCAGTCTCTTTTTGTTCAATGATAAAATCTCTACCAATATAATCTTTAACAAGTGTAGTAGGTGGCAATGTGATGTACTTTAATGCATCATATGCTTCATCGTGTGTATAAAACCCGTCTGGATTAGCGGCGTCATCATCATTATCATTCGCTTGAGTGACGAGAGGATTTCTTGTTGGGTTTTTGACCAAACTAATTTGTCGAAGATCAACGGTATAACCAGTTGGTGCTTCGCCATCAACTTCACCAATAAAATCAACTGCAATACCTGCATAGAACGATGGAAGATCATTATCAGGGTATCTCCCCAATCCTTCGTATGGCAAAACGTATGGCACAATCTCAATTGTTTCGCTTATTGTTTCTGTCGCTCCATCAGTAACTTCAACCAATACAGAGGCTGATAAAAAGTCTGTTTTCCAAAGCGGTGGATTGCCAGTAGTAACCGGCTCTTTATATGTAATTGACTCAATACCATTTGCGCCAAATACTACATTAAAATCAGTGTTCGGTTCCTCGGCGCTCTTAATATCAACATCGGTCTTAGGTACGATATCTCCGTTACCGTCTCGTGTAGTACCAACCAACTTAATTGCTGTATTCAATGTCGTAATAGTAGCTCCTCCGCCATTAATAACTTTAAATCCGTATACTAAACCTCCAGTATCGGATTTAATATCAGTGTAGAGGTCGCCAGTAGGATATGTGTAATTTACAAATTGATCAGTGTAGAATTTAGAATCTTCGTCTAAAGCTGTCACATACGCCCAAATATAACCTTCACCGTTACCTAATTTAGCTGGTGAGTGAGAAGATGTTTGCGTCGCTCCAACTCCAGATGGAATAGCAGTTGTTGATTCTACTATTTCACCATTAGAATCTGTATTAGATAAGCAAATATAGATGCGATCATTAGAAGTAACATAACACGGATAATGTGCAACACCATCAATGGTTTCATAATCAAAACATCTAGGATCAGTTGGATCGTACAGTTTGTATATTCTGTTAAATGACCAATTGTTTCTAGGAATAACGTTAAAAACCTCAGCTGCCTTAGTTTTTACTAAAACCATAAGGTTTTTCAATACGTCTGTTTTATTAATGACTGTGTCGGTTGGTACAGGAGCAGAGAACTGTCTGCTATATTCTGTTACCTGATTGCCTTCAGCATCTGCCGTATCAGGCCAACTGTCGGTCTTACCCAGTCCGATGAAGTAATCATCTACTGTTGACGTTTTAATGTCATTAATGAATATTTGACGGGAGTTCTTTCGAAATTCTGATGTAATGATTGCTGCCATAGTCTTATTTATATAATTTTATTGCTAATATTTGCATTATTTGGAACCATAAAAACTGCCCAAGTTTGATCGTGTTCAACTGGAGGAATATTATATTCAACATTTGCAGGGAATTCGATCGCGTGATATTGATCTACGATATGCTTTTTGTTCTCAATGTATAATACATTGTTTTTAGTAAGAGAAAATGATAGAAACTTACCTAAAGGTTTGCCTCGATTTTGCCGCTGAGTATTTAGAAAGTTGCCAACTGAAAGGTGCAGTATATTAAAGACCAAGGCGTAATCAAGTATACCAATATGTTTTAAAACGGTTTGAAGCATATCATAGTGCGGATAAACTAAAAATTCATTGGTGCCAATTTTATAATACTCTGACATTGTTTTTTCATTTCTAAGATCATGATTTCTGCCTTTCATCTCATCGTCATATGCCAACTTACTATATCCTATATTGGTTTTACAGTAATCGTGATAACCATCTAAAACATCTTTAATATTGCTAAAATTATATACCATACATAATTACTGCGCTATATCTAATTGCATCAACTTTAGGTACCCAATGTATAGGTGCAATGCCGTTAAATATAGTTCCGCGTCCTTTTATATCTGTAAATGATTTTGTCATTCCTGTTTTATCTGATTCTTCAACTGGAATGCTATCATAATATGCTTGTGGATTTCCAAATACTAGATTGTTTTCTTTGTGTGTTTGAAGAGGCACTGTAATAGTATATATATTATTGCCCTTATCAACATGTGGTGGAATAAAATTTCCAGGTAAGTATATATTTAGTTGTACTTCATTGGGTTCAAGCCCCTTATATATTTTACTTTTAAAAATATCCTTCCATAAAGTAGGATATTTTCTCTCAGTTACTTCAAAAGAATAGTAAGATCCGACATCATTATTAAGACCTACATTTTGATAGACCATTGAGCGATCCATTGCACTCTCATAATCATTAAACAGTTCTATTAATTTATTACATTCTTCTTCATTAAGAAAATTTGCTTTGATAGATAATCGTGAAGAAATTTCGGATAGGTGATTATCATAATTCATAATATTTCATTCTTCATGCCGAACCTATATTTCTCGTTCTACAGCTATTTGAAATTTATCTTCAATATCACCTTTAACAGCTTGAACATTCCTTTGAAATTGATCATCTCTACTTAAATAGTAGTGGTCTTCACTCTTGCTATATGCATCTTTATACTTTGCATTTTGGGATCTTCGAGCAGCAATATAGGAACTCATTGCAGTAAATTCATCAGCTTCTTTACCAGACACATTATTTTCTATAATAATCTTTTGGATTACATTCATTATAATATTAGCCTGTTTATGTTCAGGATATTCTTCTACAATTGTCTTTTTAGCAAGAGCGTTTACATTAGCTTCAGTAATTAAAGTTTTTTGCTCTTCTAAAGCAATTACCTTTCCACTACCATAATCTCCTTCATCCCACGTGTGGGTTTTGCCATTAAAGTTAACCTCTTTCCATTTAAAAAGCTTCGCGTCTAATTTCGAAACATCGGGATTAATCAACGTTGAAAAATATGCTCCGTTATTTTTATTAAATAGAATTACTTTTTTAGAAGACACTCCGTCAAAATTAGAAGCAAGCTTTTCTAAAGCATCTAAATCAAATTTATTATTATCCATTGTTTTTTATATTGTTCTGTTAATCTATTTAGTTACTCTAAGTTGACTAGATGCTCCGCTACTTGCGGCAGATCCATTAAGATCAATCCCAACACCTCTTGCAATTTTATGCCATATTGTAGAACTTGCTACCGAATAGAAGCCTATAGTGTAGTCAGTCAAGGACTGACTGTGTGTATTGTTTCCTCCCCAATAGTAATCTGTATACGTTACTAGAGCTTTTACAATTACTACATCACCTGCACTTACAACGGATGATAGACCTGCTATCGCATTTGTTAGAGCGTCACTTGATATGGCGGCATTTGAACTTGTATATGTTGTTCCAACAGTATAATAATGTATACTTCCACCACCTAGTTTACTATTAACGTAAGTTGTTGTTGCTAATCCACTTACTTTACTATTAACGTAAGATGTTGTTGCTAATCCACTTACTTTACTATCAACATACTCTCTTACAGCTTGACTACTAGGAACTATATCATGAGTATTAGTTATGGATGTTCCGATTGGAACTAAATTTGGGGCACTTGCACTTTGACTATGGCCTTTACCTAAGAGGAATCCAGGAGCAACATTTGCCAATTTGGCTTCAGTAACTTGACTATTACCAATCTTTGCTGCCGTAACTTGGCCATTACCAATCTTTGCTGCCGTAACTTGGCCATTACCGATCTTTGCTGTCGTAACTGCGTTATTTTTAATCGAGGTAGAAACAACTTGATCAGTTGCAATTCCTGTCATCAACTTGTCGCCTTTATATGAAATCTCTGAATTCGAGATTTTTAGAAGACTAACATTTTGACCAAGGTGTGTCTTATGAGTGAATAGAAAATGTTCGTTAACGTTATCTCCAACTTGAAATTCTAGACGACAATTTGCATCTTGATCACTTGTATTATAAAATTTAATAGAAGCATTATCAGAATTTTTAGTCCATGTTATACCTTTTCCACTAAGATCAGTAAAAGATAAGTCTCCTCCAACATCTCCTCCAGTCTTAAGAATATAATTATCATCAGGAAATACCTTTGCGATCTCGGCTATAACGTACTCTTTCGTGGTAAGAGATTTATTATTTGATGTAATAAATGCTTGCGTCTGTTGAGGTGCAACAACATGACCGTTATCTTTAACCTCTAATGAAAGCTTACTGCTCGCATAAATTCCAGTAGTAGAATTACTCTTTATGCGGATAGCATCGGCTGCTGAGGCGTGAGAGTGATCAAATAACTCAATAGATGCGCCTGCAGCATTTCCACCAAAAAGTCTAAGTGATTTATCAACTGGATCAGAACCAAGAGAAACAGATTTACTTCTTCCATATACGTTCCTTGTGTAAATGCCGTTGTTTGGTGCAA
>TARA_R110002167_G_scaffold99886_7_pt1 | contig 12770 bp, 15 predicted proteins | sample TARA_R110002167 | Tara Oceans TARA_R110002167 (sample SAMEA4398238) | marine metagenome | biome: Polar Biome; feature: [MES] marine water layer (ENVO:01000295) within the mesopelagic zone...; material: water (ENVO:00002006), including particulate matter (ENVO:01000060) such as...... | reverse complement strand
ATAAATAAAGAAGGGCAGATTACTTATATTGAAGATTTAAGTGGAACAGTTGTTAATCTTCAAACAACCTATGATGCATATTTAGCAGAATATACCACCCAAGACGCATCATTTACAGAAATCGAAACCTTTATTACAGATACGAACGCATCAGTAGTAACTCAAACTGATGCGCTGACTACCCAAATGGATACGCTGACTACCTTAAATTCTGATTTAGCGGCGTTAAATACATCTTATGTTCCATTTGCTTATGACGAACACTACATATTAGCGTCAGAGACAAATACTGCATCGTCGTGGATATTTTCCAATGTTGATGGAAATACGAACGAGCAGACCCCACAATTGATTTCGACCAATATGACCATTCCTGCTGGAACTTGGTTATGCTCCGCCAATTTAGTAGGTCAGTGTATTTCTGGTGACGCTTCAAAAATTCCTAATAGCGGTTCTGCTATGACGATTATTGTAAATGTGACTGGTGATGCTAGTGATTTAGTTGCCGTATTTCAATCTGGTCGGTCAACATACACATTTGCGGACGACCTAACACCAGTAAGGTCATATGGTGCTGGTTCTAAAATTGTTACATTTTCAGCGGAGACAAATGTTGATTTACGTTTCTATATTTCTGCTGGTGCGGTTGTTGGTCAAGATAGTTACGAAGAAGTCGCACTCGAATGGCAAGTATCTCCGTGGTGTTCGATTGGTGCTTCTACCGTTGTTCCTGCGGCGGACGGTGGTACTTTGCTTATTCCTAACATTCCATATAGGGCGTTGTCTTTTCAAAAGATTTGATTTAATATAATACTATATTTTATATGAGTGTAAAAAGTTTCTATTTAACCAATAACGGTCAATGGGGTGATTTCACGACACCGTCTATTACTCCGTCGAAAGGCGGACAGGTTCATTTAGCAGTTGATGTAGAATATGGTGACTCTACCGTCGATATTTTAGCAGAATGTAACGCTCTACTTGTTGATGTAACCGCACTCAGTGATTCATTGGCAATACTTCCCGAGCAATTTGCTGGGACTACTGATAATTTAATCGTATTAAATACCCAATACCAAACTACCCTTTCTAAATATACTGCGGTTTTAGCACTTTATAACGAATTGTATACTAAATTTGTGACTGACTCTGGTACGGTTTACGACCCAGTTGAAAAAATTCCTATAACCGTAACTACTTCGTTTTCTGAATTAGCGAATTCATCCCAAACCCAATATGGCGACCCACTTTATTCTACATTGTATCAGGTATGGGACCAAACACTCGATGCTGGTTCATATATGATGTATTGTAATTTTTCTGGTGTAGGATTACAGACTGGTTTAGGAGACAGACTCAATACTAATATTATGTCGGTGTCGATTGTTAATAGTATCCAGACGATTGCTTCTGCATCTGGTAGTTCTTCTAATTTTTGTGAGAATAATGAAACGACTACAACAGACGAACAAGGGATGATTATTGTGTTAAGTAATTGTATTTCGTTTACACTAGCATCGGCAACGGCGTGTAAATGCCAAATCCTATTAGCGAGAGAATCGAATCCAACTTTCAATACACCTAATGGGGTGGAAGGCACGACCTATTACAGACAACCATATTCAGATATGACTGGAAACTACCCATATTATTTCAACAGAGACCCATTTACTTTATTTAAATTGTCAAGATAATAATATTTGGTTAGTATAATGAGCGTGCAATCCTATGACCTTGAACAAATATATGTGGATGTCGATGAATCTTTAATGTATGTAATCCCAGACATTACTGTAAATAAAGGTGGTCAAATTACTGCTATTACGCAAGGTGCTATTAATGAGGATATTGAATCGGCATCCGTATTAGCGATAATCAAACCTATTCTAGACGAGAATCAAAATGTAATTAACTCGTATATTCTTAAAGAAGCGGTAATCCAATCCAGTCTTGACACTCTAACGGCGCAAATTACCGCACTCAATGATGAAATATCGACTATGACCACCAACATAACTGCTCTACAAGATGATGCAGTTATTGATGCTACTGGTTTTATAGAAATATTCAATAACAAAGACCATACGTGGGCGAACGAATTGTGTAATACTCAGTTTGGAGCGGAGAGTCTCAAACGGAGACAAGACCTTGTTTTATTTAATCAGTCCTTAACTGCTGGGAAATATATGTGTTGTTTTAATTTTGCTATGAATTCGGTCAACGGCAACGACGATACAAGATATAAGATGATGTATATTTATATTAAGTCAAATGACGATATTATCGGCAATACTATCAGTAATTGCTCTGGACACAACGCTGCCACAATGGTAAACTCGACGCAATATTCCTTCGAGATTACATCCACAAAAACCATTTCGATTACTTTTAATTATGACGTTGCCTGTACCTCGTTTACAGCACAATCTGACCTAATTTATAACTTCAATACGAACCAGGACGAAATGTACCCGTTTCTGTCGGGGATTAACAGCAACATAATCCAGATTTTCAAAGTATCGTAGCAAAATATAATTATAAAAATATTGTTATAATTATATGGAACTAAAACCAAAGTCATTTGAGTTGCTGGATAAGGCGACAGTAGACATCATCCATAAATTTTCAATCCAACAGAAGGTAAAGATTTCAGGTTCAGCAAAATACAGGGGGATTCTTTACGCATCAGATATTGACTTGACGAGCGACTTATCTGGACGTGCCGAAGTACTCGCTAAGTATTTTAAAGATGCATTTTCTAATAAATCATTATTATCCAAGATATTTTTTATGGATTTTAAATGTGGCGTGGATGATAGACTGGTTTATGACGAAGATACGATGACTCTTAAAAAATACCTACAAAACCCTTTAATCAAAAAATCAATGAAGACAAAGATTATGAAAGCATCAGGGAAAGAGCGTGAGGATTTAATTCGGGATTTATATATTCTGAGATGGACTCCAAAACAAATCGTTGCCGGTCGTATCAAACTAATTGACGGGACATTTAAGACATTTGTCTCTTGTCTCAAAGATGATACGAGAATCAAGTTTGATTTTATATTTCCAAACGGAGGAGAGTTTGTTGAGATTAGTGAAATATATTTCTATAAAGAGACTCCTATGACCAAAGTAGAGACAATTGAGTCCCTAACCGAAGATATTAAATATTATAAATCATTTAACATTTTAAAAAGTATGAAGAGATTCTTTTCCCTTTTAGAATTACAAAATAAACATAAAAAACAGAGACAAGCGATGGTTCAATTATTTAATAGTGATGTTGGTTTTTTAAACAAAATAATGAATGACCTCGACCTAGTCGCATCCATTATAGACAGGATTACACCCACACAACTGAAAAATGTTGCCCAGGTCAATATTGAGCGGTTGGGTAGGTTGTCGTATTTGTCTCAATCCAAAATATTATTGTTGAATAAACCCACAATCAAAAATATAAATGAACTAACTGATTATCTTCTCAAAATATTAAATAAAATATCAACCGAATACATAGAAGAATTGTTTTAATATATTTGTATATATATATGGCGTCATCTCCGTTGATTCCTGATGGAATTTCCAAGAAGGTGCAAATGCAAATAAAGGAGGGTACGTTTAGTGGACCTGAATTTAAAAAGGATGTTAGGATGTATCATTTACAAATGCAAATGAATATATTAAACAACACTCGTATAAATGTAATGTTAGGCGATAAACCGTTATATCAAAAGTTCCTAGATAGTGTTGTTGCTAAATGGAAAACCGAGACAAAATCTTCTACTCGTAGCAGAGCAGAATTGTTGAAAGACGTTATGTATAAAGGGCAGGGAATTGGTAAACTACAAACTGACTTTATAAACTCGCTAGAAGTTCCAAAAGTGAAGGAAGTTCCAAAAGTGGTTCCAGTTGATGTGAAAGAAATACCTGATAAATTAGAAAATATCCAATCTGCGAAAAATGTTGAGTTTTGGTTAGAAAACGCATCGAAGTGTCGTGCTAAAATCGATAAAGATTCGTTCGATGCTGGAAAGAGGATAAAGATTATATTTGATAGGATTACAAAACGGGATTATAATCAACCCCTTTTTTTCACAGCAAATAAAACAGAGGTATATTTACGTGACCCAAAAAAAGAAACAATTGGGCAGGTGATTTCTCCTGAGCAAACCGCTACTATGTTTCCACAGACTGATGGTCTATGGTACATCAGTCTTCAAGGAAGCGCGGGAGGAGGACACGCTAATCTCGTTTTAATACGAAAAGGTAAATTATATAGATTCGACCCACACGGTAGAGAAATAGCGAAGGAATCTTACAAAGATGTAAATTTAGTATTGAATAAGTTTCTTAAAGACGTTTCTAAACTATTAGGGTTAGACTACGTTCCAACAGAAGAATCCTGCCCATCGTTGAAAGGTTTGCAAGGAGTTGCAAAAACCATATCTAAAAAAGGATTGTGTAATTTTTGGACTATGTTGGTGATGGAAATATTAATTAAAAATAAAGAGATGACTCTGACCGAAGTTTTGTCTCTATTTTCAAATATGGACCCTACCCAACTATCTAATATTATTTATAATTTTTGGTGGGAAGTTAAAGAAGAACACGAAACAGAAGCAACGAGTGGCGGACGATTATGGATTGAGGAAAATTAATAAGGACGAATTAATTTAATAATAATATCTCTATATATAATAATGAGTCTCACAACAAACCCTAACGATTCTTCTATACCTGTTTGTTCTTTTGGAAAACAGGTAGTTGGGATTATGGATAAATCGGGGAATGGTCCGATACAAATGGAGACAACAGCAGCGATGCCATATCGACAGGCGGTTAATAAAGAAACAGAACGTCAGATTCTTTACGTTACTGGACCATCGGGTTCTGGTAAATCGTGGTTTACAAAGCAGTTTATTGAAGATTATCACAAAGCATATCCAAAGCGACCCGTTTATGTATTTTCAGCACTTGCTTGTTGTGCTACGCTTGATAAATTAAAATACTTAAAACGGATTAAAATTAAAGAATCCAAGTTTTTGAGTATGGAGTTAAATGCGATTGATTTTAAAAATTCATTAGTTATATTCGACGATTGTGACTGCATCGTCAACAAATTAATGAAGGAAAAAGTTATGGATATTCTTAATTCCATCTTAGAAACTGGTCGTCACGAAAGTGTCTCTGTTGTATTTACTTCGCACCTTGCCACTGCGGGAAATATGACTAAAAGAATCCTAAATGAAGCACACGCAATCGTTATTTATCCAGCGAATATGGGGACTCGTCAATTAAAATACTTGCTTGCTGAATATTTAGGATTTTCCAAAGCAGAGATTAAAAAGGTTAAAAAAACTAACGGGCGATGGTGCTCGATAAACAAGACATATCCTATGACCTTCTTTGATGAAAAGACCATAAATATTAAGCAGATTGAGGATTAGGCGCCCTCTTATCAAAATTAAAATAACGTATATATATATGAAGAGGAAACAGGAGTCACAAGCAATTATTTGTAAAAAAGGCAAATTATTCTATTATGATTACATATTAATCGATTATATTAATAGTGTTTATCACGAATTGCTGTATTTTTAATAATTTCATATATATATGTATGAAATTGTTATGTATAACCGTTCATTTGGGGTTGGGGTTGCGAAAAAAGATGGACTTAGATATATTGTAAAAAAAGAAGACATTTTACATTCAGACCCAGATAAGTTTTTGAAGCGAGGCGAATGGGTTGACGCTACATATGGATTTTTATATACAGGAGAACGAGTTTTACGAGGTATTAGCAGTGTGCGATTCGCTTTCGAGACAAAAGAGGTATTGTATGTGAGTTGCTAATAATATTTAGGTGTCTGGAACATAGGTAAGTATTTCATCTGGGTGCAATCACATCCACCTATCATTCGTCCCCCTTCCTCACCTTCTTCCTCCTTGTATTTATTATAACCCAAATCGACATTTCTCGGTTTTGGTATTGGTCCTTGCCAAGATTCCCCATCAAGAACGGCAGATGTTTCTTTGTATGAAGACATTTTAAGATTAATTATTTCGATTATGTCTGAAACTCCTTTAAATGCATCGTCCCACGGTCTGAGTTTAATTTCCAAAAAGGCATTATCACCCTCACGTTCAGCGTCAAAATCTTCTTCCAACGCCACCTCCCCACGATTGTCTGGGTCTTCCGCTTCATTATATTTAAAAAGTGCATTGTAACTCTCCAATAAACTGGTATTGTATTTATTATACAATGAATCTTGTTCCTGTAATTTTCCGATTGCAATTTTTACCTTCTGAATGCTTTCGGTGTCCATTTTGTTAAAGTCTGTATTTTTAACTATTCTCAAAATAGAATCTATTTTATCTTGAATAATTGCTATTTTTCTTGGGATTGGTACATCGAATCCTTTTTGCTGTTGAAATAGAAGCAACATATCATACAATAAGTTACTCAATCCACTTAATTGAGTCGTAAGTTTTTCAGTTTCTTCGCTCATATCCTTTGTCTCCACTAATCCTCGGTCATCGTCGTTATTAGCACGCATAATCTTGGCAACTTTGCGTTTTATTTTCCATATATTATCCACTTCTACATTATGATACTGATTAGGCATTATAATATAGTCCTTTATTTTATTTCCTTTATTTGTGGGGACCACCCCACACGCGGGTTTTAAAGGGCGTGCCCTTTATTTTTTGTAGGTCGCCTTGCCGTCCTTCATTGCCTGCTTATAAGGCACATTGTGTTCTTTGGCGTGTGCTTTTACGTGTAAAATCCAGGCACTAGGAGGTCTTTTTGGGGCATTTGGGTCCTTAACCTTCTTCACTTTTGGTGGAGCATTTGGGTCTTTTACCTTTTTCGCCTTCTTTGCTGGTTCTTCCTCAGTGATTTCCCCCGCACCAGCAATTACTGGTACAACAAATGGCGCCGCTTCCGGTGCAACCGCTAAAACAGCAGCAGATAATCCTGCCTTTGCTACTGATTTAATCATTTTCTTACCTGCGTCAGATTTGGCGTATTTTACAAGTTCCTTTCCAGATTTTTCTACAAGTGGTTTCGCTACTTTCGCCACCTTTTTCACATCTTTCTCCGTGACCTTAGCAACTTTGTTGGCGGTTTTCTTGACGACCTTCGTTGCTTTTTTCGCACCCTTCTCAATATCCTTAAAAATATTACCGCCTGATGGGACACTATCATAAATTCCTGCTGCTGCTGCTAATTGCTTATCTGCCTTTTTTACTAATGCTAAGGGAGGATATTCCTGTGCTGCGCCTGGAAGAATAAACTCGCCTTGTTTCTTACGGAACACAATATCAGGTTGTTGTCTCGATTGTTCTACCGAGTGGTTCATATCCTTCATCTGTTTTTTTAGGCGTGTGTTTACTTTCGAATCAATACCAAGCGACATATATACTTTAATGGGAATATTTTTTAATTAATTATTTCATTAAATGTATTTATGCCCACTCTCCAAAATATTTGATGCGACCTTGTAAATACGCTTGTCGTGCGTCTTCTTCTTCGACAAAATATCCTAAAAAATACTTTTTTCCGTTTAACCGAATACTTGAAATCCATTTACTCTTCTCTTTATGCCAAGAGTATCCCTTATTGATAGTATTCATTTGATTTTGTGAATGTGTAGCAATTCGTAAATTGATTAAATTATTATCGGTTATATTATGATTGATATGGTCAATTAATAATTTAGAATCAATATCAAATCCTAGAAACGCCATCGCTACGATTCTATGAACCCTATAAATTTTATGTTTTTTTTCAAAACTTAGTTGTAAACGTAAATAACCGTGATTTAAAATACACACCTTATCATAATAAACGCCTATATTAGGGGATTGTCTTCCTAAAACTTGGACACGACCATCCCTAAACACTTTTATCGAATTATTAAATAACGTAATAATTCTATAATCTTCATTTTCCATACTTCTATATATTGTATTTTCTGTTTAAATTAGTTTTCTAATACAATCCAGATAATTTGCCTCCTCCACTGGAACCAGCACCCGATGTGACCATTCCACCTTTGGTCGAGTGCATTAGAGAGCATACACGGTTTCCCATTTTGCCTCCAATCATACGTTCTACCATTTCCGATGAAACTGGTTTTTGACCCTTTGCGTCGAGAACCGCCTCACGGGTTAGGATGCCAGTGTAGATGCTGGATTGTCCTTGTTCCGTAACCATAAAACCAGAGTTCACCGCAATGACCACTAATTCAGCAGTGACCGCAGCATCCGATTGATTTTCTACGGCAAGGGTGAGCGATAGTTGGAAATTGCCTAGCGACCCAGGTGCTAGATATGCGGGAAGACTGAGGTCCACAGGCGAAATCACTAGAAGCGAACCAGTGGTCGCAAGCACAGATTGGGAAGCATTGTCCCAAGCACCACCACCGAATTCTTGGAAGTTCTGGGTCGAACCACATTTGGAAGATAATTTCCATAGGTCCTGGTTCGTCGCAGTCGAAAGAAGTCCACTCATATTGTTTAGGTTAAAAGTAGCGGACGTAATTTTAAGGAACGAATCACTATCATTCGGTCCTTGGGTCGACATTTGTTTGCGGACGCAGATAATGAAATAGTCAGGAAGTTGGTTCAATTGGATGTTGTTCGATGTGGCAGTTACAGTGCCTTTGGATGCTAGGGCGGAACCACTGTTGAACTGGTTTGTGATGTACCGAGGGAAATCGGTGTACGGCACCACATTTTTGCTCGCTAGTCTGTCCGTATCCTGAGTCGAGAGGAATTTTAGTAGCACACGAGAGTTTAGGAATAGGTTGGACGACACGCTGCCTGCCTGGGTACGAGAATCGCCTGCAACAACGCTCGTTACATTTTCATTGCCGTTGGAAACCATACGAGGAATGGACGAATCAATGGTGAAGTTCATCGCCATATTGTTAATACCAAGCATACCTTGGGCGTTGTGTTCAGGTGCAGACCACGTAAATGGCGAGACAAAAATGGGTTCAGTTACAGTCGAAACTACATTTACAATCCAGTATTCACCAGCGGTGTAGGTGGTCGAAGCACTGGTTAAACTGGTGTCAACATAGACCATACCATTAACCCCATCATCACCAAAATGTTCTACTAAAAGTTCAACAGGGAATGCTCCACGTGGAATTAGGTCTACATCGTAACCCGCATTGTTGTAACTTCCCATCGGGTTAGAGTTGGTGCCCGCCATCACATCATAGTCGTAAAAAGTTTGGTCAGGCATCGACGGGGCATAACCATTGTGTTTGTATAAGTAGCGGGAATCGTTTAGGCGGAGCAACTGAGGCAAAATATCTTTAAGATTCACACTGGTCGAGGTGTTGTTAATTTGGACATTGGCAGTATTCATATTTTTAGAAACAGGAAATGCCGAGAACGAAGTGGAGTTGCCCCAATCGAGTGCTGCTACTCCGTTTGTGAGGGTGAGAGGAGTATCAGCACTTCCTAAAAGGAGCGAGCACGAAATACGAGATTCAATCATAGCATCTCTCGCTACAATGATGTTTTCACTCGGGACCTGAATGGAGAAAGTTAGGGACGAATTAGAACTGGATGCAGCAGGAAACGACTGGTAGGTAGTCGAACTAGCGCCTCCACGTACCGCAAACGAAAGTTTGTCAGTCACATCAGAAATCACGGAGTCTTGTACGAATTGGGTATCAAAGGCGGAACTCATATACACTAGTCAAATATTATTTTTTAAATCATTTTTAATTAATTGGTGGTTTACTTCCTAGAAAGGAATGCGAGTTTAATCGATACAGACCCACCACTTGCTAAACGAAACGGCACAAGAGAACCATCTTTTAATCGGTAATAAATCTCAATATCCAAATTAGAGATTGGTCGGTTGCCCATCAGACTAATACGCCTATATTCTGCTGTCGGTGAGTAAGTAATTCCCGACCGATATAATCCAGACGAACTTACCATATCACTAATAATGTTTGACATACTGGCGTTTGTACCGCTAATAATTGGAATACCATTTACAAATTTAACCGCATTACTGGTCTGAGTCGCAACGACTGGAAGCGTGTTAGATGTAAATACTAAACTGGAAATGGGACAGATTTGTTCACTTGTGCTATATTCCTGTGTTAAATTAATTACGTCGTATGTGTTGCCAGTCTGCGGAATGACGGACGATTTGTTAATGCCTCCAATATCAACAAAGATTAATCTATTATTTTTACCGAATGTCACTCCATCATATCCTAGATACGCAGACTGGAACGAATTGAATAAGTTGAATAATGGGGCATTGAAATATATTTGAATTTTTCTGCTTAAACGTTCCTCGTAAACGTTCAATTGTGCTTGCATAATGGCGGACGAAGTGGATGGGTCCCAGTAAATTAGTGGGGGGTAAATATCACTATCAGGCGTTGGGTCAATCATATTTGCAGCACCAATATCAGCGGTTAGGTTCACTAATGCATCAGATAGACCATTGTAGACCATATCGCACAACCAATTGTAAGAATAACAGTTGTAATATCCAGTTGTATTATCTTGGGTTTTACTTACGGTATTTGCTGGGGTTGGCGGAGTAGATGCCGATTGGTCCTGAGGAATCCAAGACAAATATACCTGCTGAGGATTGTCTGGATAATCTGTATCAACCATCGTTACGCTGTAAATGGTCCGATTTACATCGCTTTGGTCGGGTGCAATCGCAGGAATGAAAAGTGGTAAAGTACCCGTATCGATTTGGAACCTTAGAATGCTAAGGTCGTATTTTTCTGGCAATTTTACGAAAGGAGACGCACGAGTTTCATTAATTGTAAAGATAGGCGGTTTGGTAGTGGTCGACTTAAAGTTAGTTTGGAGAATATCAAAATATACATTTTCTGGGAGTGCTTCATTTTGACCCTGATTTAATTGACTCATTATATATATAATACAGATAAAAATCCATTTAATTATTTGAGACAAATACACTAATGGAACTATCAGTAGATGATAATTATTTGGTGTTCTGTATCTGTTATGATGTTAATCGATGTCTTGTAGAATATTTTGTACATTGTCTTCGTCGCCAGATTGAATTGCTTTTTTTATCGATTTAATACCGTCCGCAAACCCATCGACATATCGACTATCATACAATATTGTGTTAATCAAGTGTGAATTTCTTAAAAGCATACCTGTATTATCTTCTAAATCATCGTCCCAGTTTTTTCTAAAATTATTTAAAAATGAGATTACCTTATCAATATCATTACCTAAATTCATTTGTCTCATTCTTAAATTATAGAGTTCATCAATCTGGTCATTGGTGGATTCATTCAAAACGATTCTTAAAGCGTCCATATATATACTAATTATTTGTTATTAAACCATTATAACTCTGCCTCAAAGTCGCCGTCCATTGGATTTCTGTGTGGTGGTGTAATAGGTTCTCCGTTTAGACTGGAACACGCAGATGTGCTTTCTGGTGTTGCTGGTGGTGGCGTATCAATAGGTAGACCTTTGCGTGCTTTTTCCAGTGCATTAAAGAATAGGGTCTCTTGTTTTAAAATACTTACTAAATTAGTATGACTTATTTTTAGAAATCTTTTACGTGTATCTGGATATATACTTGTCTCCAACTTTTCAAGAGCATCGTTATATTCCTTGACAAGTGCCTGCGAAACCTCAGATTGATTCCTGGCATTGTTAAGCGTATGGGTTAGTAATGATTGTGCCTGTAAAATAACTTCCATCTGTTCTGGGAATTTTTTAAACTTAATGAGAGCAGAGACAGAGGCAATTACGCTGGATAAAAATATAGGAACCAAAGCAACTACATTGCTCGTCCAATCCATTTTTATTTTCATCGATTCAAACATTCCTGTGGATAGAGACAATATAATTATGGTCTTATTCCAGTCATCATTGTCTTTTTTTAACTGCTCGTGTGCTAAGGAAAGTGCGTCTCGTTTGCTTTTTAGGTCTTGAATTATTTTAGATAATGATTTTTTCTCCATTATACAATCACAGGAAATAAATTAGATTCAGTCCCATCTTTGGTGAGAACCTTATCTTTGTATTCATATTCACCTACCATTAATGCCCCGTATGCTACGGGAAGGTCACGTAGTTTTTTACGGTAAATTTTATATTCACTTTTCTTAGCGTGGACGTAGTCGCTCATAATATATTTGTCTGTTGCATCTAATAGAGCATTGCGTTCTGCACGGATTTCTTCTAAAAATACATCTTTCTTCATAGCAGTCCATAATGCGTCGAAATCTGGTTTTGCTACATTTTTATCTAACCACATAATTTCTCCTTCATCCGTCGTGACTCCATATGAAAGGGTTGGATAATGTTTCGCCATTATTGCATCATATTTTAATTGTGGAGTGCTCATATATTATATAGATTTATAATAATTTGATTCATTGTGTGAGTCCTAAGCACTTATGAACCTACCCTGAAAGAACGATGCGTTTTGTCCGTAATTGTAATTTAAACTAGCATTTCCGCCGTGAGTAATATATAACTGGTCTCCATCTTCAAGTAGAAATAGTCCAGTACAATCCGTTGTAATCATAACTGCTTTACCAGTAATCAATAAGTCTGTTGTTACACCTGACCTAATGCGTCTTAAAGTAAAATTTGCTGTGTATGCTAGGTTAGTCCAATTACTGTAAAATTTCCAAGTGATTTCCCAATATCCTGTTCGGTCTGCTGTGAAGCGGTGAGTTGAATTATCCCACAATCCGTGTGTATCAAATGCG
>TARA_R110002167_G_scaffold6567_15_pt1 | contig 12774 bp, 11 predicted proteins | sample TARA_R110002167 | Tara Oceans TARA_R110002167 (sample SAMEA4398238) | marine metagenome | biome: Polar Biome; feature: [MES] marine water layer (ENVO:01000295) within the mesopelagic zone...; material: water (ENVO:00002006), including particulate matter (ENVO:01000060) such as...... | reverse complement strand
TGAATCACGCAATCAACGATCCGGGAATCCCCTTATTGAGTACAGGCTCTAGGGAGCGGGCCGCGCCCATTCACCGCGTCATCCCGACGAAAGTCGGGACCTTGATATCACAGGCTCCGCACTTGCCGGCTCGAGGTCCTGGCTTTCGCCAGGATGACGGAGAATTGTCGGCAGGGGCGACAAAAAAACGGCCGGAAGGCACATCGCTCTCCGGCCGTTCTTCATTCAACGCTCCGCAGAGCCCTTAATTCACCACCGCCTTCAAGGGCCGCTTCTCGCCAATGGCGACACCATTGATGGTCAGCACCCCGGCCTCGCTTGAGACCGCGATATTCTCGCCGTCCTTGATTGTGCCTTCCAGCAGCATCCGCGCGAGCGGGTCCTGGAGGTCTTTCTGGATCACGCGCTTGAGCGGGCGGGCCCCGTAGGCGGGGTCATAACCCTTGGCGGCGATCCAGTCGCGGGCTGACGCATCGAGATCGATCGTCATGCGGCGATCGGCCAGGAGTTTTTCCAGACGCTTCATCTGGATATCGACGATGGCGCCCATATCCTCGCGAGCGAGCTTGTTGAACAGGACGATTTCGTCGACCCGGTTGAGGAATTCCGGACGGAAATGCAGGCGCACGGCCTCCATCACCATTTCGCGGGCATCCTCGGAATTCTCGACGGCCTGCAGATGCTCGGCCCCGAGATTGGAGGTCATGATGATGATCGTATTGCGGAAATCGACCGTGCGGCCCTGCCCGTCGGTGAGACGGCCGTCATCGAGAACCTGCAGCAGCACGTTGAACACATCCGGGTGCGCCTTCTCGATCTCGTCGAGCAGGATCACCTGGTAGGGCCGGCGGCGTACCGCTTCGGTCAGGGCTCCACCCTCCTCATAACCGACATAGCCCGGAGGCGCGCCGATCATGCGCGAGACGGAGTGTTTCTCCATGTATTCCGACATGTCCATACGGGTGACCGCGTGTTCGTCGTCGAACAGGAAGGCGGCCAGCGCCTTGGTCAGCTCGGTCTTGCCGACGCCCGTGGGCCCGAGGAACATGAATGAGCCGATCGGACGCGCCGGATCCTTGAGGCCGGCACGGGCACGGCGCACCGCATCGGAGACGGCTTCCAGCGCCGTTTCCTGGCCGACAACGCGGCCATGCAGAGCCTCTTCCATGCGCAGGAGCTTGTCGCGCTCGCCTTCGAGCATCTTGTCGACAGGCACGCCGGTCCAGCGCGAGACGATCTGGGCGATCTGCTCGTCATCGACGACTTCCTGCATCGTGTGCTCACCGTCATCACTGCTGGTCTCGGCGAGGGCGAGACGGCTCTCGAGATCGGGCAATTGGCCGTATTTGATCTCCGACGCACGGCCCAGATCGCCGCGCCGTTCGGCATCGGCCAGTTCGGCCCGGGCCAGCTCGATCGATTCCTTGAGCGTCGTCGCGCCGGCGAGTTTCGCCTTTTCGGCGCGCCAGGTCGCGGTCAGCTCGGCGGAACGCGATTCCAGCTCGGCCACCTCCTTGGAGATCGCGGCGAGGCGTTCCTTGGAGGCCTCGTCGGACTCCTTTTTCATCGCTTCGGCCTCGATCTTGAGCTGGATCGCCCGGCGATCAATCTCGTCGAGTTCTTCCGGCTTGCTGTCGATCTGCATGCGCAGGCGCGCCGACGCCTCGTCCATCAGATCGATCGCCTTGTCGGGCAGGAAGCGGTTGGTGATATAGCGATTGGACAGATTGGCGGCCGCGACAATGGCGCTGTCGGCGATGCGCACGCCATGGTGCACCTCGTATTTTTCCTTCAGCCCGCGCAGGATGGAGACCGTGTCTTCGACGGTCGGTTCCTCGACCATGACCGGCTGGAAACGCCGCGCCAGGGCCGCGTCCTTTTCGACATGCTTGCGGTATTCGTCGAGCGTCGTGGCGCCGATACAGTGCAGCTCGCCGCGCGCAAGGGCCGGCTTGAGGAGGTTGGACGCATCCATGGCGCCATCGCCCTTGCCGGCACCGACCAGGGTGTGCATCTCGTCGATGAACAGAATGATCTGGCCATTGGCGGCGGTGACTTCATTGAGCACGGATTTGAGGCGTTCCTCGAACTCGCCGCGGAATTTCGCACCGGCGATCAGGGCACCCATATCGAGCGCCAGCAGGCGCTTTTCCTTCAGGCTTTCGGGCACATCGCCATTGACGATGCGCAGCGCCAAGCCTTCGGCGATGGCGGTCTTGCCGACGCCGGGCTCACCGATCAGGACCGGATTGTTCTTGGTCCGGCGCGACAGGACCTGGATGGCACGGCGAATTTCCTCGTCGCGGCCGATCACCGGGTCGAGCTTGCCTTCGCGCGCCACCTCGGTGAGGTCGCGGGCATATTTCTTCAGCGCTTCATAGGTGTCTTCCGCCGACTGACTGTCGGCGGTGCGGCCCTGGCGCAGATCATTGATTGCGGTGTTGAGGCCCTGCGGCGTGACACCGGCGGCTTTCAGGATATCGAAGGCCTTGGTGCCCGATTGCAGGCTCAATGCCTGCAGCAGTCGCTCGGCGGTGACGTATTCATCGCCGGCCTTGGTGGCAGCCTCCTGGGCCGCGTCGAACAGCTTGGCCGTCGGCGGCGCCATATAGAGCTTGCCCTCGCCGCCTTCGACCTTGGGCAGGGCGGCGAGCGCCGCGGTGACGCCATCAATGACCTGATGCGCGCTGCCGCCGGCCGACTTGATCAGATTGGTCGCGAGACCAGCCGTATCGTCGAGCAGCGCCTTGAGCACGTGCTCGGGCGTGAATTGCTGGTGGCCGGCCTTGAGGGCCAGCGTCTGGGCGCCCTGGACAATGGTCTTGGCGCGGTCTGTGTATTTATCGAATTCCATGTCGATCCCCCAAAAAAGGCGAGATAAGGTGCGGCCCGGCGCCTTGGGAAAGCACGCCGGAACCGCGGGTTGCTTTCGATGTAGGTGTTGCACTTGCATCACACAAGGGATCGATCCGCGACAGATTGCCCCCAAACCGTGAAAGGTTACTTCCGGACATGCCGCAGCTCACCGCCATCACCCGCTTTCCGGTCAAGGGCTTCGGCCCTGACCGGCTGGAGCGGGTTGAACTCGCCGCCGGCCAGACCCTGCCGCACGACCGCGCCTGGGCGATCGAGAATGGACCCGGCGATTTCGATCCGGCGCATCCGGCGCATGTAAAGAAGAAGCATTTCCTGATGCTCGCTGGCCAGACCGATCTGGCGCTTCTGCAGACCCGCTACGACACGGCCGGGCGCGGCTTCACCACCATCTGGCCGGATGGCGAGAGGCTCACCGTCGCGCTGGACGATGTCGCCAGCCATGGCCCACTCATGGCCCGGCTTGAGACCCTGCTCGGCGAACAGGTCCGCGGTGCGCTCAGATTCGCCCATATCCCCGGCCAGGCCCTGACGGATATCCCAGACCCTTTCATCTCGCTGATCAATGCCGCCTCGGTGCGCGATCTCGAGGCGCGCACCGGCCACGCCATCGATCCGATTCGCTTTCGCGGCAATCTCCTGATCGACGGGCTGGAACCCTGGGCCGAGTTCGACTGGATCGGTCGCGACGTGTCGGTCGGGGACGTGCGCCTGCACGGCCAGAGCCGCATTCGCCGCTGCGTCGCCACCAGCATCAATCCGGTGACGGCGACACGCGATTTCGATCTGCCGGCGGCGCTGATGACGCATTACGGCCATGCCGATTGCGGGATCTATCTGAGTGTTGAAGCCGGGGGGCAGATCGCGGTCGGGGATGGTGTGAAGCACCGCGTGGCATAAAAAAGGACCCGCTGCGGCAAGCAACGGGTCCCTGTTTTCATTCGCTCGCATCGCGATCAGGCGGCGTCGCTCTCCGAACCGCCGCCGGACGTGTCGTCCTTGGGCTTGGCCCGGGACGCACGCGGTGCGCGTGGTGCCTTGGCGGGCTTGGCATCTTCAGCGGCTGGCGCCGCACCGGCATCACCCTCTTCATTGCGTGGACGGCGCGGACGGCGGGCGCGACGTGGCGCCTCGTCATCACTTGCCGCATCCGGCGCAGTATTACGATTCTCGGACGCGGCCGGCGCGACGCTCGACGGCGTGATCGGTGCGTGAATCGGATGGCGCGAGCCGGTGTCAGGCTGAGCCTGCGGCTGGGCTTGAGGCTGGGCCTCGCCTTCCGGCGTCACGACATTGAGCGGATCGCTCTGCTGCGACTCATTGCGCGGCTGGCGCGGCTGGCGGCCACGGCGCGGCTCGCGATTGCGGTTCTGGTCGCCGCGATTATTGTCGCGATTGCTATTGTTGTCGCGATTGCGATCACCGCCGCTATTATTATTGTTGTTCTGGTTGTTCTGATCGCGTTCCTCGACCCGGTCGCTGAAGCGCTCATAGCCATCATCCGCAACGTCCGGCCCGTCATCCTCGTCCACCTCATTCGCGTCGTCCGGATTGGAGTCGCGCTTGGGCTGGCTGGCCTGGATGAGGCGGAAATAATGCTCGGCGTGCTGATAGAGATTCTCGGCCCGCACCCGGTCGCCCGCCAGCATCGCATCGCGCGCCAGCTGAACGTATTTGTCAAAAATCTGGGGAGCATTGCCGCGGATTTTGACTTCCGGACCATTGCTCTCATAGCTGCGATTGGAAGGATTGCTCGGCTTCCGCCCACGGCCGCGTTGGCGCTTATTATCGCCCGCCCCTGTTTTCCAGCGATTCATATCTGACAATGTGACCTTGTTGTTCAGTTGCAGGGGCGTGATCTTGCACCCTGATGAAACGATTGATCTTGATTGGCCGGAGCAAAACAGGCGGTGGATCCGACCGCGCTAGGCCCCAATAAGTGGCGCGCCCCGCCTGTTGTCGTAAAACCTAGCCTGCGGCGAAACGCTTTCCAAGCGATTTTAACCGTTCTGCAAAACCGCCCGCCCGAGCACGACACGATCATGGCCCGACAGGTCGGGCCGGCATTCCAGCGCCGTCAGACCGGCCGCCTGCGCCAGTGCGAGAACGGCTGCGCCCTGATCATAGCCGATCTCCAGCGCAAACCACCCACCGGGCCTGAGCAGGCGCGGCAGATCAGCCATGATGACGCGATAGGCATCAAGCCCGTCCTCGCCGCCATCCAGCGCCAGGGCCGGTTCGTGATCGCGCACTTCCGGCTCGAGCCTGGCCAGAACCTCGCGCACGATATAGGGCGGGTTGGACACGACCAGATCAAAGCTGTGATCGCGCAGGCTCTCGCCCCAGCGCCCGCGCGCCAGTTGCGCCCGCGCCGTCAGCGCGCACGCATCTATATTTTGCTGTGCCACGGCCAGGGCCGCCGGCGACAGATCAACACCCTGCCCCGTCCAGGCCGGTCGCTCGCTGAGGAGGGCCGCCAGGATCGCGCCGGAACCGGTGCCGAGATCGAGCATATGCAGCGGCTTGTCCGCGCAGCGCGCCAGCACGGCCTCGACCAGCGCCTCGGTATCGGCGCGCGGGGTGAGGACATCGCCGGTGACTTTCAAATCCAGCGTCCAGAAGGGCTTGCTTCCGAGAATCTGAGACAATGGCACGCGCTGCAGACGCAAGGCGGCCAGATCAGCCAGACGGGTGGCATCCTGCCAGGACCACAGGGCCGCATCGGCCAGCGCCTGGGCGAGGCTGACGGGTTCCAGGACATGGCCAATCAGGAAACGGGCATCATCATCGGCCTCGTCGATCCCGACCGCGCGCAGCGCCGCGACCAGATGACGGCGGATCCCGGCCAGGTCCATTCCCTGCCAGGCCTGGACCAGTGCAAAGCCGGGCCGGCTGGCCTGGTCGGCCGCGTGAGATTGCACCGCCTTCTCGAAGGCGGCTCCGGAAGCAGAGTCCCTGGTCACGGCTCTTGCACCACCGCTTCAGGAAGACGGGCCTCGCCATAGGGGCCGTCAAGCCGGCCATTGCCGGCCCAGTCGCCCAGCAGCCGGAAATAGCCCTCGGCATAGCGCGTCGATTCCCGGCCCGCCCCGGTTTCGACGAATTCGAGTATTCCGTGATCTGCATTTGCGAACTCGACCAGTTCGATCGCCCGGCCTTCGGCGATCAGCTGGTGCAGGATATCGCGCGTCGCATCCGGTGGTGCCTCGCGGTCCTGCCCGGCGAGCACCCACAAAACCGGCACCTCGACCTGGTTCATGACCGCGATGGAATCATGCCCCCAGCTGGTGCCGGCATCGAAAAAGTTGAGATAGACAAATTTGAAGCCGGTCACGCCGGCATCCAGCATCTGGCCGGAATACTCGCCCTCAATGGCCCGGAACCAGGCTTCATCACCCCATTGCTGTTTCAGCCGTGCAAAATCCTCGCGGCCGTCGGCGAAGCCCGAGGCCATCAGGCGGCCGGTGACATCAGTAACCTGTGCGGCCCTTGCCAGCACCTCATCATCATAGCCGGCCGCGCGCAGTTCGAGCTGGACTTCCGACGCGTCCTCGTCGGTCGGGGCCACCATCATGCCGAAACTGACCATGACAAATTCGGCATCGCTCATCGTCGCCGCCAGGGGCGCAACCCAGCCGCCCTGGCTGCCACCAAACAGGCCGACGCGTCCGGCCCGTGGCCCGGCCAGTTCGCGGGCGCGCTGCAGGGCCATGGCGGCATCGCGGGCCAGGGCCTCGAAATCCTGGGAGTATTCCCCCTCGGAAGCGCCAGTACCGCGCTTGTCATAGACAAAAATGCCCACGCCCTGCGCCGGCATCATGCGCTGGGCATAGGCCCAGTCGAGGGCCGAATCGCGCTCCGATCCATGCACCCAGACCGCGATCGGGACCGGCTGCGTGCCTTGTGGCAGAACCAGACGCCCGGCCAGTGTCAGCCCGTCGCTTTCAAATTCGGTGTCGATGATCTCCAGCGCGATGCGCTCGGCGATGCCATTATACCCGTCGAGGCCGTCAATGGTGAGGCTGGTCGTGCCGCATTCGCCGAGATCGAAACGGGCCGGGTTGGGCTGATCGGTCCAGCCGGTCGTTCCCGACCAGAGGCCATTCTCGCCCACGGAGATGCGTCCAACCTGACCGTCAAGAGCGCGCCAGCGCAGATCGGCGCCCGCGACCGGTGCGAGATCGATGATCGAACCGGATGCGGCCTGATAGACGCCGACATGGCAGATCGCGGCCGGATCCAGCGCCTCATTGCCGGAACACGCCGTGAGCAGCCCCGCAGCGCCAAGCGCCAAAACAAAACCGGACTTCAACATGGGCATCTCCAAGCGTGCCGGATCTCAAATGCCCGGGGCAACAGAGGACCGTGGCCCCGCACCCCCGTCAACCGGGACCGGCGCGCCTCAATCCTCCAAGGCCGCCAGACGGGCGGCCTGGTCTTCGGCGATCAGGGCGGAGACGACTTCATCAAGCCCGTCGCCCGCGACAATGTCGTCGAGCTTGTAGAGGGTGAGATTGATGCGGTGATCGGAAACCCGGCCCTGGGGGTAATTATAGGTACGGATACGTTCGGAGCGGTCGCCGGAGCCGATCTGGCCCTTGCGCTCGGCGGCGCGCTCGGCATTGGCCGCCTCGCGCTGCATGTCATAGAGCTTGGCTTTCAGCAATTCGATCGCCTTGGCGCGGTTCTGGTGCTGGGACTTTTCCTGGCAGACGACGGCGATCCCGGTTGGCAGATGCGTCATGCGCACTGCGGAATCGGTCTTGTTGACGTGCTGGCCGCCAGCGCCGGAGGCGCGCATCGTATCGACCCGAATTTCGCTCATATTGAGCTCGATATCGATATCTTCCGGCTGCGGCATGATCGCGACCGTCGCGGCGGAAGTATGAATACGGCCCTGGCTTTCCGTCGCCGGCACGCGCTGAACACGGTGCACGCCGCTCTCGAATTTCAGCCGCCCGAACACGCCATTGCCCGAGATCGAGGCGATGACTTCCTTATAGCCGCCATGCTCGCCTTCCGAGGCCGAGGCCAGCTCCCAGCTCCAGCCCTGCAGCTGGGCATAGCGCTCATACATGCGATAGAGATCGCCCGCGAACAACGCTGCCTCATCACCGCCGGTGCCGGCGCGGATTTCGATCAGCGCATTGGCCGCATCATCCTTGTCCTTGGGCAGGAGCGCCAGACTCATTTCAAGCTCGAGCGCGGGAAGGGTTTCCTTCAGCTCGTAGAATTCCTCACGCGCCAGGTCCGCCATTTCCGCATCGCCGCTCTCCATCATCTCGGCGAGTTCGTCGAGTTCGGTGCGGGCGGCGCGCAGGGCCTTGGCTTTTTCCGCTACCGGCCGCAGCTCGGCGTGCTCCTTGGAGAGTTTGACGATCTCTGAGGAGTCGGAGGCAGCGCCGAGCCGCGCCTCGACCTGGTCGAAGCGATCAATGACTTGCGCGAGTCTGGAAGCGGGAGTGTGCATGCCGCTCGGTTAGCACCTGACGCTGTTCTTGCAAATGCCGCGCGGCTGTTTGCCCCGCTAGAGAAGCGCCAGCACGGCCCTCACCGACATCACGATCAGCACGATTGTCGAGCTGATAAAGACGAGGAAGCGCACGGGGATAAAGTTCCACAAGGCCTGGATCAGGCTGTGCAGTACGCGCAGCGCGACATAGCCCCAGGCCAGCCCGATCATGAGCGGATCGGCCAGACCGACCAGGTGGCAATAGACGACCAGGGCGTAAAAGACCGTCGGCTGCTCATGCAGGTGATTATAATTGTCGGCGATGCGGCGGACCTCGACCGGGAGGACATCCATCTCGCTCTTGGCCTTCATCTTCGCCGCATTGATGCCGGCCTTCTGCATGGCCGGAATGCGGGTGGCATACATCCACAGCCACATCACCAAGGTCCAGACGATCATCGCCAGCACAGGCGTCAGAATAGTCGCATACATATTGATATCCCCTGATTGTTCGCGATGAGACTAGACCGGTTTCGATCCGCGATGCGATGGTTTTCTCGCCCTGCATGGCCTTCATGCATACACGACTGGCGGCGGTGTCAGGTCTGGAGCGTCTTCAGCCGGATATCCCCCGGCGGTGCCTCATAGCCGCGAAAGGCCTCGAGCAGATCATCGATCCGGTCGGCGACCATCAGCGAGGCGCGATGATCGGCGGCGAGGAAGTTCTGGTCGGCCATCTTGTCGAGAAAGGCGACAAGATCATCGTAATAGCCATGAACATTGAGCAGGCCGACCGGTTTGCGGTGCTGACCCAATTGGCCCCAGGTCCAGATCTCGAACAATTCCTCCATCGTGCCAATGCCTCCCGGCAGGGCGATAAAAGCGTCCGACAAATGCGCCATTTTTGCCTTGCGGGCGTGCATGGACTGCACGACATAAAGCTCGCTCAGATCGAGATGAGCGATTTCCTTAAGGGCGAGGAATTCGGGAATGACACCGACCACCCGGCCGCCTGCATCGAGGGCGGCATCGGCAACTTCGCCCATCAGCCCCACCTGGCCGCCACCATAGACAATATCGAGACCCACCCTTGCGAGCCGCGATCCGACCGCCCGGGCCGCCGTGACGAACTCCGGATCGCGGCCCGGATTGGAGCCGCAATACACGCAAATCGATTTCATTGGCTGCATTCCCCCTTGGCGGCACCGGTGACCCGGGTAAGTTATCCAGCAGGTTCGGAGTTTTGGTGTGTCGATCCATCACGCATTGCTGGCCATCGCAAGTTTCCTGAGCATTGGCAGCGCCGCAGGCGCCGCCGACCCGGTCGTCATACCCACCGTCATCTGCCGCGGCTATTTTCTGATACCCATAACGCTCGCTCCGCGCGAGGGCTATCCGGCCGACCGCACACTCTGGTTCCTGCACGACACCGGCGCTTCGTCATCCTATGTCGATCCCGACAGTATCGAACGCGTCAGCGGTATCCGGCTCGGCGTGCGTGACCGCGCCAATATCAGCGATGCGCAGGCCGGCCCGATCTCGATCAATCGCCTGCAGGCCCGCGTCGGCCAGCTCGACCATCTCGCCCGCGCCCTGGGACATCCGATCGACGGCATCCTCTCCTTCGGTGCCTTTAGCGATTACCTTCTGACGCTGGACTACGAGCATGGCGAGATGCGCCTGGAAGAGGGCCGGCTACCGCCGCCCGACGGAGTCACCGTATTCGATGCCAATGGCCCCGATTACCGGCCCTGGATGGTGGTGGAGTTTCCTGATCGCCGGCGCCGGATGCTGATTGATAGCGGGGCCGCCATGACCAGTCTCGCTGTGCGCCGGATCGATCTCTACGACACCTTCGAGCCGCCGCGTCCGACCGGCGCCTCGATGCGCCTGCGTGAAGTCGAGGAACGCTCCGGCGCCCGCTCGCGGCTGAATGCACGCATCGGCCCGAACCAGCTGATCACACCGACCCTGCAATCCACGCCCGGGACCGAATTGATCGGCGGCGAAGTAATGCGCCATTTCACCTGGACGTTCGACCAGGTGACCGAGCGCGTTCGCATGGTGCGCCATCACCCCGAAATCCCGATCACCTTCGAACCGGACTATGATCATGGCATGGTGTTCGAACCACACCCGCTGGGTTACCGGGTCGGGTCCGTGATTGCCGACACCCCGGCCAGCCGCGGTGGAATACAAGCGGGCGATATCGTCACCGGATTCAATGGGGATTCGCTCGATGTGCGCGGCTGTGACGGTCCACCGGCGGACAATACGCTCGTGGTCAGCCTGATCCGCAATGGCCAGGCGATGACACTTACGCTGGTTCTGTTTGCCCTGGTCGAATAGCGGCGGCGACATGGCCGGCGAGCACCGTGACGGCATCGACCAGACGGTCATCGGGCAGGCCAAGCAGATATTCACCGGCCGTGATTTCCAGCGCACACACCGGCGCGTCTTCCAGATCCCAGAAACGATTGCCGAGCCAGACGCCGGTCTGTCGCGCAGCCTCGTCGCGCCCCCGTTCCGCTGTTGGCGCGTCACACGGTAGGCGCAAGTGGAACATGTTCACATGCGGTGACTGTGGCGTCACGACGATGCCCTCAACCGCAGACAGGGCCGCGGCCAGCGCACGGGCCCGCGCAACGAAGGCCGGCATCAGCTCGAGCCGCCGGTCGATCAGACGCAGCGCGTCGGGCACCATCGGCACGGGTGAGACGATGCGGCCGCCAAACCGCGCCAGCCACAGCCGCGCCTCGGCGATAAAATCATCATCGCCCGCCAGCACCGCGCCACCGAGAGCACCAATATCCTTGTAGAGCGAGACATAGACCGAGGCGAAACCCTCACAGATCGCGGCATAGGTCCGCTCGTCATAAAAGGGCCGTGTCGACCAAAGGCGGGCACCATCCAGGTGCAAGGGCAGGTCAAGGGCCCCGGCGCGGGCCTTGATCGCCTGCAAGGCCTCCCAGGACGGCAGGGCGCCGCCATTATGGCGCTGCGGCAATTCGATGAAGGCACAGGCGGCACCGGGCTGCAGATCATTGGCCGTGAGCGGTGATGACCATTCGCCGATCAGCGTCGCATCAAGCCCGTGCGCAAAATGATAGCCGCGCTCCTCATGCAGTTCGAGATGCGAGGTCGGATGCAACAGAATGTTGTCAGACCCGGTTCGAGCGGCATGAATCCGCGCGGCGATGCCTTGGGCCAGCGTACCGGTGGGGCACCACATCGCTGCCGGCTTGCCGAGCAGGCCGGCGATCTTCGCCTCCAGCGCCGCGACCATCGGCCCGCCGAGATACATCTCGGCGTCCAGCCCCTCGCAATCCATGAAATCGGCCACAGCGCGCAAATGGTCGCCCGCCGTTTCCGCACCGTGATGCGGGAAGCCGAGATGGATCTCGCAACTGTCCCGCAATCCGGCATCAATCGTCATGCCGCAGCCCCCAGCACAGCCTCACGCACCGCCGACGTCCAGCCGACATGCAGCTTGCCATCCAGCGTGATCACCGGCCGCTTGACCAGGGTCGGGTTGGCGATCAACACCGCCGCCGGCTCGCTATCGGCCAATTGCTTGTCCTGGATCGACAGGCCACGCCAGGTGGTCGAGCGTGTGTTGAGCAGTGCCTTGGCGCCGGCCAGTTTCAGCCACACCGGGATCAAGGCCATCAGATCGGCATCGCTGCGGATATCGACGAAGCGGTGTTCAAGCCCCGCTGCGGTGATTTCCCTGAGCGCGAGTTTGCAGGTGTCGCAGTTTTTCAGGCCGTACAGGGTGATCATTGCGCCGCCGCCTCTGCTGCTTCGCGTTCGGCCCGCAACAGCGCGGCCCGCGCCTCGACCAGATCAACGATGTGTTCGACCATGTCTTCATTGGACGTGTTGTGGTCCGGCTTGCCGGAGACATACATCTTGCCGCGCCCGGCGCCGCCGCCGGTGAAGCCGAGATCGGTCATCAGCGCTTCGCCCGGCCCGTTGACGACGCAGCCAATGATCGACAGCGAAATCGGTTCGGCGATATGGGCCAGGCGTGCCTCGAGGGTTTCCACTGTGCGGATGACATCGAAGCCCTGCCGCGCGCAGGAGGGACAGGCAATGATATTGACACCGCGCGTGCGCAGCCCCAGCGATTTGAGAATATCGAAACCGACCTTCACCTCTTCCTCGGGCTCGGCCGAGAGCGAGACGCGGATGGTGTCACCAATGCCGGCCCAGAGCAGGGAGCCGATGCCGATCGAGGACTTCACCGTGCCGATACGGGTGCCGCCCGCTTCAGTGACGCCCAGATGCAAGGGGGCATCGGTCGCTTCGGAGAGTTGCTGATAGGCCGCGACCGTCATGAAGGTGTCAGAGGATTTGACCGAGATCTTGTAGTCGTGGAAATCGAGATCATCGAGGATACGGGCATGCTCGAGCGCGCTTTCCACCATCGCATCGGGGCAGGGTTC
>TARA_R110002167_G_scaffold127163_1_pt1 | contig 12774 bp, 9 predicted proteins | sample TARA_R110002167 | Tara Oceans TARA_R110002167 (sample SAMEA4398238) | marine metagenome | biome: Polar Biome; feature: [MES] marine water layer (ENVO:01000295) within the mesopelagic zone...; material: water (ENVO:00002006), including particulate matter (ENVO:01000060) such as...... | reverse complement strand
AAGGTTATATCATACTCGAATTTTGGACTCTTTACAAAAGGTGCGATCTGTAAAGAGTGAGTATTTATACATTTTAAACAACCATTAATTAATAGGTTCGAATCCCCTTTCTCCGCTGAAAAAATCCGTAAGCATAATGTTTATGGGGCTTTGTTTTTTAGATAACGAATTAGGTGTTGTTTTGAAAATTTTAACTGCAATTTTCCATAAACCATTCTACAGTCTTATTATGCTTTCCAAGTTCCGCTTCTAGCAAGTTCAAGAGCTTTTTTGTATCTCTGGAAAGCACTCTGTCTTTCTCTATAATTGCTAAGAATTCCCCGTATTTCAGATAGTTGAGCAATTCCTTTGGACAATTCGCCCCCTCCGTTGGTATCTTCTTCGTTAATTCTTTTAATTGATTGTTTTCGAATGCTTTCAAACTCATCTTCAAGTTGCTTCTTTCCTCTGATAATACTTTCTCCAAAATTATCGAGTTCGAACTGCAATTCTCCTGCTTTTCCTTCAGTTCTTCCTTTTTCAATTTCAAATTTTTCAGATTCTCGTTCTTCAAATTGTCTAAATTGGTCTGGTAGACCTTCTCCTTTTTCTGAAATTCTTTTTGCTGTAGCTCTAGTTTCTTCAATTCTTGATTCAATAAGTCTTCTTTCTGCTTCAATTCCTTCTTCAAATCGCTCTCTGGCAATTTCATTTTCTCCCCCTCTAGCAATGTCTCTGAGTATTTGGTCTTGATTTTCTCTAATTTCTCTATCTTTTGTAAAATATCTGTTTTCCAAGTCACTTTCTTCTGATTCAAATTGGCTTTTTGTTTGTTCAAATTCTTCCAATTTGACATCAATTGCTTTTCTTCTAGAAGCAAGTCCGAGGTCAACGTCTTTTCTTGCTGCACTTTCCATTCTTCCCAATTCTTTGAAAGCTCTTTTTGTAGCTTTCTCAATTCTTGATATTTCCTGTTCAAATTTGCGCTCAGCTCTTCGGTACGGTTTTGCTCCCACGCATTTTTTAATAGTTCGTATTGTGTTGCTAAGGCGGCTCTTTCGGCACGCGTACCCTTCTTCAAAAATTCTTCTTTGCTCCTCATCAAGTTCCAATATTCCTGTTGGAGTTCCTGAGGGAATTGGTACATATTCGGTGTCGGCTTCGATTCCATTATATTCCCATTTTATTCGTTGTGTAGTGTTGAAATTGTCTTCAATCTCCTGCTCAGAAGACCTTGGCACGATAATACTGATGGTGTCGATGCCTAACCGCCGGAGTTTTATTCGTTTTTCATCATCGATTTTGTGCGTAATAACCAATTCTATAAATAGTATCGCTTTTCCATAAATGTCAAAGAATACTACATCTGGTCTTATCAATAAATAACGCTTTGCTATATCTGGGTTCTTGCCATGCTTTATATTTCCATTTTTATCTTCGTAAAACCAAACTTGAGAACGTACTTTATGAGCGGTTATAAATTTAGAAGGTTGAAGTAGATTGGGAGGGTCAGTTTTGTTATTCGGCGAAAATTTATAAACCGCAGGAACTTTTATTCGCTTCAGTCTTTGCAGAATAATCGTAGCAAGGTTTTCCCGATATTCTCTATTACTGAATGTGCAGGCTTTCTCTCCTTTTTCAATATCCACCGGAACATGACGAAAAAAGGATTTACGGCTCGGATTCTTTTTCTGAATTACAGCTTCCATCTCCTTAGAGCACCCAATGCAGTAATACCCCTTACGACCACTTTCTGAAGCAATTATGAAAACATGGGAGCCTTTTACATTTTTTGCCCAATCATTTTCTTTTTCTATGTCGTACTTTTTATCCAATGTTTTAGCTGTTACTATAAAAGATAGGTTTCTATGATTTCTTCCAATTATAAGTCAAATGATTTCCTCCGCACCTAATTAAATTAGCCACATTATCATGATACCGCAAGGATAGCTTTGGTTTCTTGCACCCATCCGTCTGACAAACAAAAAGAGTCTCCATTTCTGTAATATCAGCCCAAAAAGCTTTTAAATCTGCAATTTTTGGGTTGAATGGCCCACCATGGGATAGGGCATTTAGCAAAGGTGAGCTCTGTAGTCTATCCATTATCGGGAAGTGAGCTGTAAAATCTTTACTGCATTTTTTAATTTCGCTTCTAATACCCATTAACAGTTCGTGGGGCATTCGATGTTCATTATCGCTATTAAATTGAAATTTTAATTTAGCTTCCAAATTCAAGGCCAACTCTTTTAAGAAAATTTCAAGATAACGCCTAATCGGATTACCTAAGTCATCAATCTTACTTGATGCTAGTCCTAGCTCTATTCGCGTTTTGAGTTCTGATGGTGCATCGTCTAGATAAGTACCTAGTTCTTCCGACCATTTTATCTCATTAATAATCCAATTTTTTCCTTTAGCCACGGGTGTAACGAAGTTACTGAACCATTCAAATTCGTGTGTTAACAAGATAATCTGGTACTTTGAAAATTTTTCGAATAGTAACTCTGCAAACCTTTTACGATGGGTCGTGTCAAAACTTGATATTACATCATCAAGGACTATGAACTTATTTTTTTCATTAAATGCTTCAACAGATGCTAAAAAGAAGGAAAGTCCGAAACAGTTTAAATGCGATTCACTAAAGTATTTTTGAGGTGGCCATACCCAATCGCCATTATACTTATATTTAATAGTAATACCATTCAATTCATCTTCCTCTCCAAGTGTAGTAATCATAATTTCCTCAAAAGGCTCATGGGGATTCATGTATTGATACAATTCATTTATCCTACCTGAAAACGTTGTAACAAAATTATCTAATCCTTCCTTCTGTTTTGAGACGAAAGCGTTATAAATAATGCTCAATGAAGATTGCTGTTTTTCAAAGTATGCCTTTTTTTTCTCAATATTTTTTATTTCAAGAAATGCATCCTTTGAAGCACTTATGTTTGAGAAAATAATAGAAGAATTGTCTTTTTTAAAAATATCTTGAATTTCTTTAATTCGGGCGTCGATCTTTGTTTGAATACTAAAATCTTCCACTACAATAGCAATAGTGGAGTTATTAGGAATTCCTTCCCCAGATGTTACTTTAATCTTGCTTGCTTTTTCATATTCCTCAACTTTGGTTCTAATAGATTCTAATGCAGATTTGAGATGAGAGTTTTGATCTTGCTGTATTAAAGATTCAGCTAGAACTTGGTCAATCCTTTTTAATCTTTCCTGTGCAATTCCTGAAATTAATTCTTTGGATTCATCGAAAACCTGCTTTTTCTTGGACGAAGCGTCCATTTCTTTGAGTCTACCGGCTATTTCATTTCTTAGTTCTTCAATGCTTTTTGGCTGCAAGCACAAAGGGCAATTCTCTTCTTTATGATACCTTTTTGCCAATACCGCCTCTCCAGATTGAAGAAGTTTTGTTAAAAAGGTCTGCATTATGCTTTGAACGTCAGCCACTATTTTTATAAACTCTTGATAATAGCTATTATATTCTTTTTCGAATAAAGGAACCTCTAATTTTAGAGTAGAGAGTAACTGATTAAGTTTGTTTAGGAAAACAAGCTCTTCGTTTAATTTATTATTTCCAGTTTTATTGAGTTTTTCAAGAACTTTATCGATTTCAGAAACGTTTTTAACTTCAATCCCCAGCTTAAATGGCTGTATGACTTCGTTAATTTTTTCTAAAAAATCTTTTTCTTGACTTATGGCTGCACCAAGTTTTTCAATCAATGTTTTTTTTTGGGTAGCAGTTTGCCCTTCAAAATTTTGCTTTTTAATCTCCAATTTAGTCCAATTGAAGCTTTTCTGTAGAACCTCTTTTTTCTTTTGAACTTCAGAGAAACCTATTATGTCCGATAAGGCCTTAAGCTTATCTCCTTTGGTCTTGTCAATAAAATCTCTTAGATATTGATGCCTTAAAATAATGTTTTCTTGACCTTCAGTAACGGTTAAATAACTTTTAAAATCTGTCTCGGAGTTAGTGATATTGGATATCAACTTATCTTTTTTCCGAATTAGACTTCGGGTGGCATTTAGCTTTGCATCCGTAAATTCTATTTTTACGTACGAACTGTCTTCATCGTTGATTTTTGAGTTTCTTAGTGCATCCTTCGTGTCTATTTCAGTACTAGCTAAATGTGAAACTTTATCAGTAAAAAACCATTCTATTGAATCGGATAAACTACTTTTCCCCGTACCATTATCCCCATAGAGTACAATTGATCTTTGGTTTAGCTCTAAATCCAATAGACCAATGGTTCCTCTAATTCCCTCTATGTTAATTTTATTAAGCTTGATTCCCATTTTCGTCTCTAAGTTTTTGAAGTTTGTTCTTCACGTTAATGTCCGTCAACTTATCTGAATCATAAAGTTCTTTTAACATACCGCTGATTTTAGGGTCAACATTTTCTAAAGCCCCTAATTCATTGAAAAAATCATCTAAGATTTCCTTGCCAGATTTTACCTTATTTATCATTACCAATTATTTAAAATGTTTCCAGTTTACCTTAAAACTAGTTGTTAATACGTTATTGCTTATGTCAAGGCCAGTTTTATTATTGCAAATCGGATACACGCCATATTGTTTTACAAAATCCGATATAAAATAGCTTTCTAAATCTTCAATTCTAAATTCCCAAATTGACTTTAGCACCTCGAAATTTAGGTAGGTAAACAATAACGGTTTAACCTCTCTGTAGCTAGATAAACCAACATTCTTTGACTTGCCATCGAAATGCCCTAGGAGTCTACTTCCAATACTATTTGTCTTTCTTTCTGACATACCTATATACAATAGCTTAGACGTATTAAAAGGATAATGAATGTCAATAGTTTGAGAAAAGATAAAGTACAAACCCACGATACCATTTAGTGGTTTAATGTTTGACGGTTCAAAAGCCTTGGGGCTATCGAAATATATGGTTACTTCTTTAGACATTTATGTATTACATTATTTACAATCTTCTCAAAACTTCGATTATACTTTTGGCCGTATAGGTGTCACTCACATCCTTACTTTGGAAAACCATAAAGTACTTGTAGTTCTCTCCGCATTTCTGAGCCCAAATTTTTCCTAACCGGTTTTTATTTTTACTATCATCATTGTCATATACATCGCCTTTGGTCTCAACCAGAATGATATTTCCTTTTTTTGTGTAAACAATAAAGTCTGGGTAGTGGTTTAGGCTAAATCCATTTAAGAAGAACCCTTTACCCCGTTCAAGATTTCGATGCCAAAACACAACATTCTGTAAAGCTGCGATTTCCATTATCATTTCCTGTTCGAAATTATTCATGGAAGCTTCCCTCTCATAAAGAGATTTCCCTATGTTAGTGCTAAGGTTTATAGGTGTAATTGTGTCGGATAAAGTAAAGCTATCCTTTACAAAAATCTGATTAGCATCAAGTAAAATCTGAAAACGCTCTCTACTATAAATTTGAGAAAGTGTGTTTATTTTCGCTTTGATTTTTGAAATATAGATATACTCATTATCAACAACATCTCGTATTTGCTCCGTATTTAAGCTGTCAAAAACCCGAGACACGTACTTCTTCAAATCGTGCTGTGATATAGGGGTCATATCTCCCAGCTTAGATACTATTAAGCTACTTACATCAGATATTTGGTTTTCTTTTGGTTTTGATAGAATCGTGTCTAGTAAAAGTGATTTTGCTTTACGTGTAATTTTCTCAACTGCAGTAGTGCGTTTGCTTTCATCATAATCCACTTTATAAATATCCGCTGAACTTTCATCAAAATTGATTTGTGAATCTTGACTGGCCAACTGAAACCCGTCCAATAGGCTGTTTTTGGTCAAGAAGGTTTCATTTAAAGTCAACTCCTCAAAGAGTATATTTTCATGGATTTCATTCTCGTCTACTTTTTTAAAGAATTGAGGTAATTGTACACTAGTAATGATGTATTGAAACTCGCTTACAATACTGTAGCTTTTGGGCTGTTTATTCATAACTTGGCTTAAATAGTTGGCGGCATCATCTATATCTGTATTCTTGACTTTCTCTTCAAAACGGGCACCTTCTTCTTTTGCTTTTTCTGTAATTTGATAAAGCGTTGAATTTTCGTCTAAATTACTAATCAGATGAGTCTCTTTGAACGGGTCGAAGTCGATTGCCTCTACATCAAAATCATCATCTGACCTTGGTGTATCTTCGGAGGAAGTACCAAATAATTCTTGTTGTAGCACTTCATCGTCACTTTTTTCTTCTTCAGGAAGCTCTTCAGCGTAATAATCATCTTTACTGAAACCTGATTCTTGTAATCCCTTAACTATGTTATCGAGGGTATCATTAAATTTTGATGATGCCGTTAGAACGAATGATAAGTTTAATAAGGGTTTTTTATGTCTGGTAACATAGGGTTGACGTAATACTCGACCTAAGATTTGTTCGACTTCAACGGGAGAAGACTTATCTGCCAACGATGCCAAAATATAGGCGTTTGGGCAATCCCAACCTTCTCTTAGGGCGTTGACTGTAATTATGTAACGTACCGGACAATCTTTAGACATCAAATCAACATCTTTCAACTCGTCGATGCCACTAACCTTTATCTTAATCTGCTCTTCGGGAATTTTAAGTTTTATGAGCTGCTCTTTTATGTTCTGAAAGGTTGTATTGTTTTTGCCCTTGATGTTGCTTTGCGCTTGAAAAAGTATAATGGGCCTAATGTAGGTGCCTGTTTCTTTCTCTTCTTCCTTTGCCAAAAGCTCTAATTGCCGCTGTAAGTGTAAAGCACTTGAAATTACTTCTTCTTTTTTGTGATGGTTGTACACCACTACCGGAAGCTTAACCATATGCTCTTTCTTTAAAGCCATGGCATTGACAAAACTTATAATGTTACTATTCTCTTTCGGGGTGGCCGTCAAATCTAAAACTAATGACGGATTTAAGTTATTGAGCATTTCAACACTTAAATCGCTTTCAGCGTTGTGGCTCTCATCTACGATTACAATAGGATTGAGACTTCTTATGACATTGATTAAGGCCGTTTCGTCAGTTTCGGGAAGTACTAAGGCTTCATCGACAACGGTGTCTTTAAAAGCTCCGAGATGGGAGTTTTCTTGATATACCTTACGGTCATCTTTTTTACGCGAATTGATGCGGAGACTGCTAAAATTGAAAATAAAAATATTCAGTTGTTCTGTTACTGAACTGGGGTTAAAGTTCGCACCCATCAGTAACTGCTCTTTTTCATAAACTTCAACACGACCATTGAACAAGCTGTTCAGTTTTTGCCGGTACGGATGGTCTGCGTCTGATAGATTTTTGACCGTCTGCTGTAAAAGATTTGACCAGGGTACCAGCCATACCACAGCTTTGTGATGCCCATTTCTAAATTGCTTATTAATGGTATGCAGCGCATTACAGGCAATAAAGGTTTTGCCACCAGCGGTTGGTACTTTTATGGCAATATGTACTGCACCATCAATATTATCTTTATACGGACGCATACCGCTATTTGAACCATCTAGGTTCAAAGTATATTCGCCCACTTTATCTTCCCAAAACGCATTGAATGATTTCGCTGGGTCTTGATGTTTTTGTAGATAGGAAAGAAATATTTCCAAATCTTTGATAACGGTTTGTTGGTAAGGTTTTAACTCCATAATGTATTTAGAACCTCGAAATGTCCCTTGGTATTTTTTTGAATATGATATGGTATTTGTTCATCAGTTTTTCATCTAATAAACAATTGTCGGCATAAATAATATATTGGTCAGCTCTTGTTTTTAAACTTCTTAGAAAACGCTCATCTAAGGTGGTCATGTTGTCCTTTTGGTAATAAAAATAATATGCGGTATTGGATTGTTTTCCCAACAGAAAATCCTCTTTTTGCGCTTCAAAAATAGTTTTAGTTTCACTATACCAAACGTATTCTAGAATTTTTACTAAATCAACTTCTTCATTGAGCACCTCGTTTTCCAAAAACAAAGGCTTACCCAACTCGTAAAACGTAAAATCGCCTTTAGTACCCTCAACTTTTTTGTTGCCTTCGCCGTAACCTTTGATGACTCGTTTTACGCGCTCTGCAGTAATATCGTTTGCATAGTCTTCCATTTCTACTAAAATAAACTTGCGATTACCTGCATCTTCTTTATTGAGGTTTAAAACTGCATGTGCTGTACTTCCAGATCCACTAAATGAGTCAAGAATTATAGAATCGCTTTTTGCTCCCTGATTAATAAGTGATTTAATCAATTCGAACGGTTTGGGAAAATCGAAAATTTTATCGTTAAAAATATCATTTAAAGTATTTGTTCCATCTCTTGTATATATTTCCTCGCCGACGATGGAAGAAAAGCCTGTTACATCCTCTAAGTAATCACTAATAAATTGTTTTTTCCTTGGCCTTCCATTCCTATTTTTAGGCCAAAGTATTCTATCCTCTGTAATAAGTGTGCTCATAGATTCTCTACCGTAACGCCAGCCCTTTTTTGGGCAACCATAATTAATTTTGGTTGATGGATTGATTAAATCGTAATGTAAATTTGGTCTTGCATTAACATCGGCTAATCCAACCATATTTGCGCTGACCCAATCACCTCTTTTATCATTATCTGGATTTGAAAATTGACTTCTGTCTCTTTTGATTCCATTCAATGAAGCACCGTAGCAAAATATGTATTCGTGATCTATTGAAATCTTAGAGATATTCCGATTATCCTTATTCTGTCTTGATTTCCAAATTAATTGAGCTAAAAATCTATTTTTACCAAATATTTCATCACAAATAATTTTCAAAAAAGAGCTTTCAATGTCATTTATTGATATAAAAATAGTTCCATCAGAAGACAATAGTTTATTAATAAGTTTCAACCTCGGATACATCATGCATAACCACTTATCATGCCTACTTAGGTCCTCACTTTCTTTACCAACGACTTGACCTAGCCATTTTTTAAGCTTTGGATGACTCACGTTGTCGTTGTATACCCAGCCCTCGTTACCTGTGTTGTAAGGAGGGTCAATATAGATGCAATCAATTTTCCCTTCATATTCAGGTAAAAGACTTTTCAAAGCTTCTAAATTATCACCATGAATAATCTTGTTTTCGCTTTGGCCATCTTTCGATTGTTTGCCGTCAATAAAAGTATATTGAGGCTTTAGTATTTTATACGGTACATCTTGGTGGTGGTTGACCACCTTTTCTTTACCTATCCAGTTTAGTGTTGGCATTTAGTCTTTGATGGTGGTTAGTTAAACAAATTGATTTTTCTCTTCAGGGTGTTGAATTCCTTGTAGGTAAGATGTCCCATATGCTGTAATCTTCCAACTATAACACCAGGGGGAATTTCAAACATATCGGCTACATTTAGAATTGCTTGGTCGTGCAGAGGAAAGGAGTTTAATATTGCTTTTAAGGCCATTGGGTTAATTAGCATTTTTGAAGCGAATAAATTCGCCTCATCTTCTTTTTCTTGGTCAATTTCTGTGCCTTCTAAATTTTCAAGAAAAATATCTTTCTTTCCATGTAGAATTATATGGCCAGCTTCATGAAAAAAGGTAAACCAAAAATGGTCATCCGTTTTAAATCTACCAGACATTTGAATAATAGGCTTGTTATGAAACCATCTTGTGGCACCACTTATAGGGGCTTTGGGTAGGTTAGGAGTATAAACTACAGCCACCCCACATTCAGCGCACATTTGTTGCAGTTGATTTGCGAAGTCAGCTGGCATCTCGTAAGCAAGTTCTTTTATGGTAAAGAGCTGCTCTCGAAACCGCTTTTTATCAAATTCAGGTACATTCAAGCGTTTTGCCTGAAGCTCTCCTCGTCTAAGCCACGCCGAAACGGCATGCGGGTTTTGGGTATTGGCCAAAGAAACACGAAATGCTACTGAAACTTCTTCGTGTACATAAATGCGAGACCATTCTTCAGGTCTGGCCACTCCGAAAAATTTTAGCATAGCCTCTACCAAAACAGCTTTCTCACGGGTAGCCGGTAGCCATTCTAATTTTTTCATTTGCAGTAAGGGGAAATTCTGAAGCCACCCTATGCAGCTTTCATAAAAAGCTTGCTCGTCTAGTTCGAATAACTCCTTGCGATACTCTTTTTCACGATTCAACCAAAAACTAGCTGGTATACCTAAAACCTTCTCTAATTGAAAAGCGGTACTGGTGCTAATTGGTTCACGCCCTTTGATAACATCGTTTACTTTCTCCTTAGGTCGTCCCATTCGTTCCGCAAGCTCTGCCTGAGTCATTCCCATCATATCGATGGTTTCTTGTATGGTATCCCCTGGTGGTGAAAGAAGTTCTCGTAATTGTTGAATTGTGGTACTCATATCGTGGTGGTATTATCAGTATCTATCTATTTGGTAACTTTCAATGATAATCTTCAATCCTGTTTATCTGGATTTTCGTTACGGTTTCCCAATCTAGGCCACCGTCTTCCTTTTCAGGAAGTGGATCGTGGTACGGTTCAAATATCATTCGGTAGTTTGGGGATATATTTACTGCCAGCTCTCCTGTATTTGTGCCACTCAATTCATGGCACCGCGCTGCAGGTAGTAAGCGCATAATAGAAAGTGTTTCAGCAGATTTCAGGTCATTCAAGCGTTGGTTAATCTTTCGAGCCAATTGCCCATAGGTTTTACCAAGTTCACGTGGATTGGTCAATTTTTTTTTTAGTTTATTGGTTTTATAGTACACCTCCACGTTTAAAATTATTAACGTTAAAGGTTAACAAAATTACTACAATTTACCACGAAATACAATTGATTACAACATTTTACCATTTTATTACCATAATACTGACGTTCTAAATCAATATAAGTTGTCTTACGGCAAGCTTCATCAGGCTTTATACAATTATATAAATCTATAATTATAGAGTTATATAAAAAGAGTAATTTAGAAACCATGCATCAACTCTCAAAAACCGACTTCAAATACTACTTAGATTGCCCGGAGTCTATATGGCTTTTGAAAAATAAACCAGACGAATACCCAAAAGGTGAGTTTTCGCTATTTGCCGAAAAACTTATTAAAGAGGGGTATGAGGTGGAGGAGTATGCAAAACAATTATTTGAAAATGGTGTCGAAATACCTGAAAACGAAAACGCGACATTTACGGCAAACCTATTAAATGAAAGTGAATCGGTTTTTTTTCAAGCTGCTTTCAGCACGAAAAAAGGAGTTTTTGCAAGAGTTGATATATTAGAACGTTTAGCGGATGGTACTTGGCATATTTACGAAGTAAAATCGTCTACTTCAATTAAAAAAGATAGAAAACACAGACATATTGAAGATGCTTGTTTTCAAAAATATGTATTGCAAGAATGTGGGTATACCGTATCTAAAGTTTCCATTATTCACTTAAACATGGCGTACATTAAACAAGGTGATTTAAATATTGCAGAATTACTGGTTACTACCGAAGTAACCGAAGCGGTAGATGCGATGTATTCTTCCGTAGTAAATACAATTAATGCTGCTTCAAATTTTATAAATAAGACTTCCATTAATGAAGCCGTATGTTCATGTAAATACAAAACAAGAAGCAATCATTGCGATAGTTTTGAATACTTTAATTCAGAGATACCGGAGTATAGTATTTATGAAATAGGACGTATTTCAGAAAAGAAGATTGGTTTGCTAGCCGATAATGAGCAATTAGCAATCATTGATATCCCTTTAGATTTTAGATTAAGTAAAAACCAAAAATTACAAGTAGAATCTGTTCGTCAAGAGCTTGTGGTAATCGATAAATCAGCTATCAAGAAAACCTTAGCTGGTCTTACTTTTCCTTTACACTTTGTAGATTATGAAACCTACCCTACGGCGGTCCCTAAATTAGATGGTATCAGTCCTCACAAACATTTAGTTTTTCAAGTATCTATTCATACCATGCAAAAAGACGGCACATTAACTCATTTTGAATGGTTGGGTGATGCATTAGAACAGCCTGTCGAAATGCTCAAAAAGATGCAAGAGTTTACGGGCTTATCTGGCACTTTCGTATCCTGGAGCGCTCCTTTTGAAATTGGCAGAAACAATAACATGATGGCATGGATACCTGAATACAGTACCTATTTACGTTATATGAATGACTATATGTTTGATTTAATGGTGATTTTCAGGCAAGACTATGTTGATTATAGATTTCATGGTTCTACCTCAATTAAAAAGGTGCTACCAGTTTTATGTCCGCAGTTATCTTATAAAGATTTAATGGTGCAAGACGGCACCATGGCTTTAGATACTTGGGGTAGAATGGTAACTGACCCAAGTTTTAATGAAGATATTAAACTGACTAGAAAGAACCTTTTGGCTTACTGTAAATTAGATACATTGGCAATGGTAGAGATTTACAAGGTGTTGAAGAAATTGTAAAGAATTACACTCTTTACATTACACCTGTTGGAAAGGGGTTCAGAATTGCACTTAAAACCACCAACATATACCTCAAAAAATAAGAACTCTTTACAAAATCCGCTTTTTGTAAAGAGTTTGAAAGGTATACGTAATTATGAAATCTGACAATGCTGAAGAGTTTTGTCAAGTATGATAGTAGTTTAATCTTGAAAATTCGCTTCTGAGATTTAAAACATCAAGTTAAACCTGACATTTTTACTAATAATCTCTGATATTATATTTTGGCCTATTTTTGATATAAGGCCAAGATAGAACTGACTTGGAAATATTCCAAATTCATGGATACGCCCTTGATTGACTCTTTCATAAAAAATAAGTTTTGTATTCTATAAGCAAAGGGGAAATTAAATAAGCACGTTATTTGATGCTCTGATCCTTAAAATTGTCGTCTTTTTTTAAAAC
>TARA_R110002167_G_scaffold56925_8_pt1 | contig 12775 bp, 17 predicted proteins | sample TARA_R110002167 | Tara Oceans TARA_R110002167 (sample SAMEA4398238) | marine metagenome | biome: Polar Biome; feature: [MES] marine water layer (ENVO:01000295) within the mesopelagic zone...; material: water (ENVO:00002006), including particulate matter (ENVO:01000060) such as...... | reverse complement strand
AACGAAACCAAAATGAGAGGTATATTCCCCTCCGACCAAACAATACTTAATGGATGAAGTATATTAAACCTACCATTGTTTTCTTAAGTCCTTTAGTCTTCTTGCTGTAACGCGACCAATGCCACGAATAGCCATCAAATCTTTAATCTTAACTTTAGTCTTTAATAGATTGGGGATACTGCCATACTTGTCTAAAAGTAATGTTGCGATTTCTTCTGTGATTCCTTGAACACCCATTAGAGCAAGTAGTCTTGGGTCATCCGGTGGGGTTTTAGTTCTATTTGCGACAGTCAATGATTGTTTCATCTTCTTTTTTAGATGAGCGATTGTTAGCCACTGAACAAAATCATCCATTGTCGCAAACTCAATAACACGAATCTTTGGGAAGTGCGAATAGACAGTCATTTTGAAGGACTTAATGACACGATTCATCTTCGCTATCTCTCTTGACATTTCATTAGCCCTTGCTTTGCGACCCTTAAAGTAAGGTTTCAATTGAGTTCCATATATCGCTAAGAAGGGTTTATCCGAAGTATCGCACAGTTCTTGCAATTGGTGAGTTATATTCCTTCCATTACGACCAATACCTAATATAGTGCGATACAAATCATTGATTTCCTTAGCCTCAATGACCCAATCACCTATGATATAATCCCCATAATTCAATCTCTTAACAAGAATATCTCCCTTCGGGTCAGTCTTTCTGTTACCGGCGGCGAGGAATAGCCTATGCAACAAAGCCTCGTTTTCCCTGTCATCTGCGTAAATCATGTTAAGGCATCATTTACCTTCTATATAAACACAACCTATTCTAATGGATGCTTTATTCTAATATCACCCAAAGCCCAACGAAGTGCTTTGATTACGCCTTCAAGTGCCTTGTAGTTTCTCATGTAAAACACCCTCTTGTCTTTAGGACAGGTCTGCATATTCATAAGGTGTTGGTTCTGTAATCTCTCGGCCTTATCCAACATATCTTGTATTTCTAACCATGTTCTCTCGTAGGAGAAATGTTCACTGTCTTGATGGTCGTTCATTCTTTCACCTTCACTTTGAGCAGAACCAACAGTCTTCACCATTACATAGGTTATGTCGGGAATACCATGCCTTAGAGGGTGCGCGTTTATACATCATCATACCACGAACATATTTGTTTGTGATGGCAGGTCTATAATCAGTCCACTTTAGACTTATGATGAAATCGCAAATGTTATCTGCTATCTCATCTCTTTCCCCTTGAGACAAGTCTTCGGGGTCTGCGAACCAACGCAATTGTTGAGCCATTGTTTGCACTAGTGCTACTCGGACATGGTGAGGGGGATTAGATACCCTTACAGCACGATTAAGACAGGTTGGGAGGGCTACTTCACCACCATGATGACCCACCTTCACAGTATTATTGGCTTGACTCTCAATTTCAACATATGGATTGTCAGCGTTCCACCTTACAATGTCAAAACATTCTGTCATATCAATATCACCAACGAAGGGGTCAATAGCCCTCATCCAATGAAGGGGCTTAACAGGTATCCTATAATCAAGTGGTGCGATTGAAAATAAATCGGCTTGAATAGGAACAGCCCACTTATTGCGAGTATTATTATATGTCATTGAAACCCTTGTCAATTTCTCCGGATAACCGACACCATCAAGACTTGCGAGTCCTAAAGCCATCTCCCTCTCATATCGGTCAAGGTGAAATGCCCATTGGCGACCCTTAACACTTCTCTTGAAAACTTGATGAACATGAAATCCTCGCCCCGTAGCAACAAGCCTAACATCACCGTCAAGCCTCTTAATTAAAGCGGCTACATCTTTCTTGACACAGTCCATGTCATACTCTTCTGTCATATCAAAATCCCACCATGCTCTATCCATTATGACACTGTCATAATCGTTAGGGTCAGTGAAAGAATATAGGGAAGTATAGATATTAGTTTTGCCATTGAGTCTGTCAATGTAGTCAGTGAAAGAATCCCTGTCGTAGCATCGTGTCCTCTTTAATCCAATCTGTCTCGGAAAGTTTAGTAAGCCCATGACTTCACCAAACCCTTAGTCCTTAAGAACCACTCGGTTGCCACAGTGATGACATAGAGCCATAAAACGATTACCTGTCTCCACATCACCCGTTATTAACATAACAGGTTTGGCTTCTGCGGTGATAGTCATAGCACCATCGCATCTTTCACATATTAGCAATTCATCATTCATCTAAAAAAACTCCGGTCATTTCTGTCTCGCAAGACATTGAGAAGTCGCACCATTGAGGACAGAAGTAGTCATTCCACTTCATAGGCCATTCATGTGTCTTGATACCTATAACAGCCTCTTTTAAAGACTTCTCAAAAGAAGTAAATGAACGAGTAGTAACCTTCTCAATCACAAGAACTCCCTTTCCATTCTTCCCAAATGCGATTTCCCTTTTACTCTTAGAATCAACCCATCCGGCATCAGTAGTCAAAACTCTATCTTCATCCCACTTACCATCGTCATCCTTCCAACCACACATTTCCGCCATGAACTTGTGATTCGCAGCATCGGGCGCAAGGTAAGCAAAGTGGGTAATAGGGCGAGTCTCACCCATTAGGCGCAACATATGAGCATAATAGCATAACTCTTTGCGAGTTTTATTCATCTTCGTTGAAGCCCAATTCCCTGTCTTTAATTCATATATACAAAGACCACCATCGGGATGAACGAGTATTGCATCAATAAGTCCGACCAAGACCACTTGATTCTCGTCATCCCATACAGCACGATATTCTTCATACTCGCAAGGTTTGAAGGATTCAATACCCCACTTAGCAATCCTACACTCTTCAAGAAATACAAGATTTTCATTAGCATCATCTTCACGCCCTTCCGGTATCAACGGAGACAGAACACTTTGGCCATCCCAATTATCGTATATTAACTCAAGGTTCGTATGCACTTTTGTTCCCCTAATCATTTGTGGGGTTGCAGTCATCCTATGGTCTTTCAATTGTATCTTATTCCACCAAAATTGGCGAGGACACATTAAATAATTCATAAATGATGATTTGGATAACTTAAGAAACTTATCCTCATCATTGGGGTCATAACTACACAATTCGCTTAATTCCCTAGAAGTAAGACCTTCGGGAGGCTTATTCGGTAGCACGAATCCACCCCTCTATACCCTCTTCGTCAAATAGACTATCAATCAAGATTAGTAGTTCCCAATCTGCTTGGTCGCGGGAATCCAAAGAGTTATGTAGTTTTCTTAGAACATTACTTTCTCTTCGCAAAGAATCCAATTCATCAACCATACAATTCATTATTCTAACTGCTGTCCTCTCATCAGTCATTATAATCATTCCTCTTCTTCGCCCATAGGGAGGGTTGTCTGCTCTCCTTCTCTTAGAGGGCAACCACAGTAAGGGCAGTCATCAACCTTGACGATACCATCAAACATAGGTGTGCGAATAGTGCCTTGACATGATGGGCAATCTTCTGTATCCATCATACCGTCATGTTCAATCAATTTTGCAATAAGTGTATTGTGCTTCTCCAATTCAGCAACGAACATATTTAGGAATTGGTCTATGCGATTTGTCATAATGTTGATTCTCTCGTCAATCATCTTAATCGTAGGCTTAGGTTTGGCTCGGCTCTTGCTCATATTACTGACTAATCTCCTTAGTCCATATAAACCCAATGATGGCGAAGCCGGTTCGGAAACCGGAAGCATGAATGCCCTGCTCTATAAAGACACGACCTTAAGTCGCTAACTATGAACCCTCTTAAGAATACTACTCCGCCACACTAAGTTAGGTAGCCTATGTCTTTTAAACAATTACAGCCATTCAACATTACCTATACCACGAAGGGCATTTTCAAGAACAATGTAGTTCCATCCCATTACTTCATAATAAGGGCGCACTTTCTCATAGATAAACTTGCGAGCCATGTGTTCATAGCCTATTTCGCAGATACCTTCAATCTCGGAGGGGTCATCAAATCCAATATACTCACCTTCTGTATTAATAGTGCATAAGAAGTAATCATCCTTGCGATAACCCTTCCCCAAATTGTCATTAGCCCATTTAGCACCTGCTCTTGCCTCACTTATAACCTTGTATTTTGATAAATCATGTTTTAGTTTTCCCTTTATCGTTAGATTAGCAACAGGTATTCGCTCATTAATCACATCATCAATAAGAGTGGATAACTCGCCACTTATTGATTCCTCATCACGACCTTCAAGAATGCCATCAATAACAAGACTCATAGCGTTCTTCATAGCCTGCGGTAATCTCCCTTGTTTCATTTCAATACCCTTGATATATCTTTCTGCATCATGGTATTTACCATTAGACCATTCAACGAGACCGGCATATCTATTCTTTGCGATAATTAGGAAGGTTGAAGACCATTTCTCAAACTCAGTAACAATTGGGTGCATCCACTCATTGATTATTTCAAGTTTTTGGAGACCTTCTTCCGGACAGGATACTTCACACATAATTGAATCGGTGTGTCCGTATCGCACCTTAAAACCTAATTCTTCTGCATGGTCTTTCAATTCACCCAATGTCTGTCGGGAGGTGTATGTGATGGATGCGGCTATATCGGGATGATACATTCCATATTTAGAGTCGCCTGCTACCCCATACATGGATGCAACAAGGGATTTGGTAGCATATTGGAGAGCATCATACATCTTCCTCTCATCTTCACTTTTAGAATCATACATTTTCTCTTTATACTCATTTCTTAAATTAGTCATAGTGTCCATTTGTCGGCATAACAGACCCTTCTTCTTGCGATTAAACTTAATACCATTCCCACAATCCTCCCCATCTTCATCTAGGGTAGTCCAACATATGCCATATTTCTCAACATTTGAATGATACATGGCCTTTACATCAAAGATACCTATATTATGATATACACCTGCTACTGCATCCATTATTTCTGCACCTTCATAATCCACCTTGTCAAATTGTGCCTTAGATGGCATTTTCCTATCAAAATCTTTATCTCGGAGACAAAGAATGCTGAATAAGTTAGTGATATATGGTGTTACTGCTATATCGCAACCAACAATATGTTGAATCGCAGTAAAATATCCGAGAACATCAACCAATTCGTTTAGACGAGGTAGTAAATCAACATCTTGTCTTGCGTAATCAAGATATGTTCCAAAATCAGTGTAATATGTGTCATGTCCATCTGCGAGAGGCACTTTTTCGTCTTGAAGACAGAAATTAGATACTGCTTCAAGAGACATAGCAGGCAATTGCCCATTCTTGAGAGTCCATAACTTCTTGAAACCAATCATCATATCAATTACATTGATACCTGCGATAGGTTGCGCCCAATCACCGAACTTATGCCTCACCCTATTCACAGGACTTAGAACTCTAGGGTCAATGTTATTCTTAATCATCCTCTTGAATATCTGCTGGCAATCGGCATTAGTAACATTCCATCCTGTTATTATGTCGGGGTCTTGCGCTCGCAAGAGTTTAGCAAAATCCAATAACATTTCCTTTTCATTAGCACAACACTTGAATGACCTATCCCCACTAACACACGCATCCTTACCATAGGGGTGATTCTTAGCAGGTATGGAGTCATACTGACCCGCTTCGTAGTCTTTATGTGTGAACCAAACAAACTCTCCTTTGATGGAGTCTCGCACAACGATAATAGTGATTTCACCGGATTCCATTTTCCATTCCATATCCCAATACCAAACTCTTTGTTCATAATTAGGGCATACAAAGTCGCTATCGGCAAGGACTTTATTTTGCCATTTGATATTCCCTTCCCATGTCCGAACACTCTTCGGGATATTATTTGACATATCTTGTGTATTGTAAAATGAGACCTTTCGCAAAGCCTCACCATAGAGACCAACATACTCATCGCAAGGGGCTACAACAAAAGGAGGGATTAAGTTACCAATGTCCGATGATTCAATGTAGCAATAGGGCATCATACCCTTACCTAATGTGGTAGTAACTCTCTTCCCTTCCTCATCTCTATGCCTCACATTGACAGTGTTGCCTCTTCCCCTCTCAACAATCACAATAAGCACCACACATCATATTCTTTAACCATATCCCAAAACTGCGGTTCTATGAAACCCATCCTATGTAGCACCTTGACATAACCGAGCGATATAATAGTGTCATGTAAAGATTCTCTAGCAGTCTCTTCAATCGGATTAACTATTGTTAATTTAGGGAGACCTAAAAGGTGTTTCGCACTATTTCTAAGATTGAGGATAACTTTATGGAGACCCTTTCCACGATAATCCTTCCTAACATAAGTATTGCCCACTAACACAAACTTTCTGTCCGGCATTGTCAGTGTAGCGGTGTAGGCAACGGCCTCATCGCCTTCATACAGAACCCAATAGACCATATCATCAAATAGGGGTGGATAACCCTTCTCGCTCGCTTTGGGTAACTTTGAACCCCACGCCTCTTCTAACTGCTCATGCGTCAAGCAGTAGTCAATATAACTCTCCATAGATAACTTTAGTTATCAAAGATAATATAAACCTCTTTATGCAATACGGCGAATTAGTGAATTAGGGTTGGTTGGAGTTAGCGACACAGTCATTGTATTTTTACAGAAATTACATGAGACTTTAGCACTTGAACCCATGATACAATATCCTTCGCAAGTCTCTTGGCATACAAAACAAGTAATCAAAATGTCGGTCATGCCTATACAATAAATGAGCGTAACTTAAACCCATTCAATGCCCTTAGTAGCGGGCATATCATCAAACCTCTTTCTCATGGATTCGCACGAAGATTCATACAATTCAACCATCGTAGCGTTGCGATTTAAAAAGTGTGCCGCTACCCCTGTTGTTCCCGAACCACCGAAGGGGTCTATTACCCAATCGCCTTCATCTGTGCTTGCGATTATACACCTCTCCGGCAATTCAACAGGGAATGGTGCTTCGTGTGTTGTTTTTGAAACAGGCGACATCTCCCACACTGTAAATGAATTAGTGGCATTATAATGGTAATCGGGATTCTTACTGAACATAAATATGGTCTCATGCTTAGGAATGGGTCTCTTGATATAGGCTTCGGGTTGCGGATAGGATTTAGTCTTAGACCAAATTATCTCACTTCGCAGAATCCAACCATCGGCCTGTAAAGCAAGTGCTAATCTCCATGCAACACCTATTAGATTCTTAGGTGCGAGTCCACTAACATTACGAGAACCCCATTTATTCTTACCTGCTTTCCTACCACCTTCTTTGTAGTCCGAACCTGCACCACCACTGCCATTATAGGAATCGCCCACATTAAGCCATAGTGTGCCATCATCAGTTAGGCATTCCCTAACTTTGCTAAAGACTTCAACGAGACCTGCGATATACTCATCCAAAGTCTCATCCTTTCCAATTTCTTTTTCATCCTCACCATAACTTCGCATACCGAAGTAAGGTGGACTTGTTACACATGAGCGATATTTACCTTTCTCTAAACCCGCTTTCAATATATCACTGTGAATAATATCAATCATTTTGAAGTCCTCCTGTAAGAACGATGATGCCCATACTGAACTTCAAGGTAGCCCCATTTGACTACCAATCGCAAAATAGCAGCCGTCATATCAGTAGTTACAGCAGCATTAATGCGAATAACTTGATTAGAAAGACCACATATCGCAGCAGTTCCCATACTTTCACCCCTCTCCATCTTTAAGACAACATACATAATAGCAATTTTGCGATGGAGTTTGTTTAGAGACAGGACATTACCCATACATTTCAATGTATCTCTAATCTCATCCCTCTTGAGTCTAAGACCCCTGCTTGCGATATTAGTGATTCTCCTATCGGTCTGCCATTCAACCCATTCACTAAGAAGAATACTCAAACTAATACCCTCACAATATGCTTCTTTGAAATACTATTCCTGTTGTTGGTAATCCACAACCATAATCTATGATAAGTCCAAATCCGGCATCCTCTTCCTTGAAGGATACAAAGGATAGCATAGTGGGGGTATTAATGTCAATGTTCTCAAAACCACCTTCAAAGACAGCCTCAAACTCGCAATTACAATCGTCAAGTAAGATAGTCGTTTCACCGGACATTTCATTACCAACAGTAACATATAAACCACCACCCTCACCCTTGAAAGAGTATCTTGATACTTTCTGCCCATTGATATTTCCGGCATCCAAAGCACTTCGCAAAGCCCCACCTGCAATAGTGGTAATTAAAAACGGCATCCTCATTTCTCCGGAAGCCATCTTATACATATTCTGCTCAAGACAAGCATCTGCGAATCTCTTCTGCGATTTCATCTGCCAATCCTTGAGAGTATCAGTCGTATGTGGGAATGCTAGAGCGCGTTGGTCTGCTACTAGTGTTGTTGATTTCTTCCCACTTAAGATTCTAATTTTATCATCAGTCTGCAAGATTGATATTTCTTCGGAATGAGCCTTTAAAGCACCTATAACCTTCTCAATGTTGGGGATAATGATACGCTCGGCATCTTGGTGCGAACAAGGCATAGAAAAAGACGATATGCTTGTTTTACCATCCCTCACTACCATGACTGTTCTTGCTACTTCATCCCAACATTCAATGATACAACCTAAAACTTGTGGTATCATTTTACCATTGATATTCGCATTCCTTTGTGTGTTTTTCAACAGGCTAATTAAGTCTCCCTTATTACTCTTCATATTATTCACTATCCTCTTCGTCAATATAAATCTCTCGCTCAAAAGTTAATCCCTTATGCTTTATTATTTTAAGGCAACGAGGACAATTGGTCTCTCTATCATCGGTTGAATACTTCCCAAACGAATTAAGATTGCGACACAATAAATACTTCCAATCTGCCGTTACTTCAACAGCATAATGGGTCTTCCTTTTGAGTCTGTTATCACTGACAACAGTAAGTCTTAACATCTCACTCCCACACTAAGAAGGGAAGTCCTGTCCATGACACCTTACCGTCACCAACGCTTAGAATAGTATGCGATTCACCAAGATGCTCTTGATTCCAACCCTTCATTTCTTCAATGGATGCTCGGATTTCCCATGCACCATCCTTCATTTTGGGGTCGGATTTAACACCTGCGGCTAAGTCACCTTTCTTAGTATAGCGAGCAAGGAATATCTGTTGCGAAAACAATCGCATAGTTCCCTTCTCCCATTCCGGCACTTCCCCAACCTTCATTAGACCCTTCTGTCCGTTACCTAAGTCTGCGAATTGCTTCACATCTTTCAAGTGAAAAGTAAAGAACACTGCATCAATTGGTAATTGATGAGCGCGATTCATAACATCTCGGAACAATTGATTGCGAATACGCCACTCGGCTTGATTAAATCTGTCTCCATCTTTAACATCAACAGGATTCTTACTGCGGTTCATTAGAACATCAGTCATAGCCTGCTCACACCACTTCAAGAAGGATGAACCACCATCAACGATAACTGCACCGATTTCACCTTTCTTAGCCTCTTCACCGATAATCTTGATAAAGAATCCCATTTTATCAATGAGAGCAGTCCAATTGGTAGTATTATCATCGTTAAATATGCTTGAGTCCGTCTCATCAAAGAGAGGGATGACTCGGATATTGTCATCATTCGCATAGTTCTTTGCGACTGTCTGCACTGCGCTGTTATCTATGTCAAGAATAACGATTTCCTTATCGGTTCGGTCTCTAGCAATAGAAATAGCAAGTCCTGTCTTCGCTGTATTCTCCTTCCCCGTCAAAGACATACGAATAGGACTACTCGTTTCCCTCTTGCGAGTGAATAGTTCTCGGTAATGGTCTAAACCATAAACCACTACTTCTTCCTTAGCCTTCTTACCATCCGTTGTATTCCACGCCACCTAAATCACTCCCAATCATCTTCGCCTTCTGCGATTTCATCAATAGTTAGAGAACCGAGAGATTCAACACACCACCAACCTGTAACACCTAGACGACCATCACCTTCACGACCAACATAGGGTGAACCTATGACAGCAAGAATAGAACCTACTCCAAAATCAACCTTAGCCTCTTCTGCTTGTGATACATACAAGTCAAGAGGTGGAGACATAGAAGTAATATCCATATCGGCACAAGTTAGAATGAAGCCACCCTTTTCTCTAGGGTCTATGTGTGCGACTTCCATCACTACACAAGCAAGTGCATCCCACTTCTCCTTATCGGATAATGTTGCACAATGCGCTTCAATACTATCAAGTCCTTCAAGAACAGGCATATTATCTGCGATAATACCCGTTCCATCGGCAAGCATAGGAGGATTCGGGAACATACTAGCAACCGATTCTTCAAGAGTATATGTTGATACTCCCGCCTTAGTATAGGCAACACCATTCTTTGATAGATTAGCAGGTATTCGGAGAGGTGAAAAAGTCGGATAATCAGTCTTCGCCAATTCGCCCTTGAACTTCATAGGTATGAGAGAAGGGGATGAAGTATCGCCTTGCTCACGACCTAAGAATAGACAAGTCTTTTCTAAGTCTTCCGTTGAACGGGCTTTACCGTAAGCGTAATTAGGAGAGCCGGATGGGTATGTAGGAGAGGATTTATTCTCTATACATACGAAGTAACCGGAGTTATCGCCTATCTTTGTCGCTTGCTTAGGCAAGGCCGCACCATTCATTTCTGCAACACCTTGTTCAAATGGTTGTTTGCTAGTTAAAGAAGGATTGTGGACTATGCTATATCCACCTTTCACATCATCATGGAGATACAGCGTAACAAGTCCTTGTGCTACAAGGTTCTTGCGACTCTCTAAATCAAGAGGCTCTAATAGTTTTTGATACTTGCCATAGAACACTTTGCCCCAATCTTTGTATCTTGGGCTACTGATGAACATACCTTCAAGCATTGAGCAACCACTACGGCCTAATCTCGCTTTTTCTGCTCTCATTTCCGCCGCACCCATACGAAGGGTCTTGGTTTCAATTTCTTCTGCTGAAACACCTGCTTTAGCCAAAGATGCACCATTAGCATCCATTAACTGTGTGTGGCGAGCCTGTAACTCGTTCACTGTGCATCCAACATTCTTCGCTACTCTTTCATACATATCGCTTGTTATCATTTTCGGCTTCACACTCCTTGTGTATTTTAACTTAAATCCCCATGTCCATATAAACCCCTTCATAGGGATAACATACGGCAGTAATTCCACTTTACAATTACCTCATCAACACCCATGAGTATATCACGCTCGCTGATAATGGAGGATTCTATCACTGTCATCTTAGCCTCTTTGGAGGCCGATGAATTAATCGCATAATCAAGTGTGTCCTTGATTATCTGTCGCAAAGACATATTGGTTATTTTCTCGTAAGCCAATTCAAAGGCTTGTTCCTTTACACATAACTTCAAGAAAGTTTTAGCGTCAAAGTTAGAATCACCGAGAGATAAAATAAAGTTTCGCTTTACTTCGGAAGGCATAGTATTGTATGCTTGAAGACAACCGATAGCATTTCTTAGGTCTCCCCTATGCCTTCGGATAATAGCCGACATATCTTCTGTATTAATTTCGCAAGCCTCATCAATACATATGTTCTTCATTCTCGCCAACATAGATTCATCACTTATAGGTGCAAAGTGCCTTAATTGACAACGAGATTGAAGCCACGAACTGACTTTGCTCAAATCATTACAGGTTAGAATGAAATAACAAGTCGCATTCTCAATAACACCCTTTAGTGCATCTTGCGCTTGTATAGTCAATCTATCCGCCTCATCTAGGAGTATGATGGTCTCCCATCTGCCACTTTGCGATAGAGGAATTATGTCTTCTTCAATAAACTCAATACCGCGTGTCTTTTTGGATGAGGCATTGAATATATGTAGTGTGTAATCAAGTTTATCTGCGATAAGATGACTCATTGTGGTTTTACCCGTTCCCGCTTCAACACTATGGAAGAGGAAATGATTCATGGGTGCATTCCCATTAGCAATTTCTTGGAACTCACTACGAATAGTGTCTTGTCCGACAAAGTCTTTGAAGGACTTAGGCCGGTATTTGCTAAACCAAACAGGATTCATAGTGATGCCTCCTTCTCTTTGACAATCCAATTTTGATATTCTGCGTTTTGCCAATGGTCTTGACAAGGGGAACATAGTGTCTGTGCTGATTCAGCAATAGCGTTTTCGCACATACGACATACTTCAACGCCCTTGTCCTTAAGGACTTTAACCACTATCTTTCTAATGACTTTATTGACTTTAATTTCATCTTGTTTAATCATAATAATACCCCCAACATCTCTTTAGCAACAACAAAAAGGCCATGCGGAGTTCTTCCATCACTTGCTATCTGTGTAGTTCCATGCGAACCTCTCTTTGCAAAATAATCATCTAGTTTCTCTATGTCCTCACTGCTATGCTCAAGACCCTTAGCACCGCGAGCCTCAAGTGTGCTACGCTTTGCCGACAGTCTAATGATTACACCGCCATTCTTAAGAATGTCTTCGGCCTCATTAATATGCCTTACATCATCAACAATAGCCATCGTTATACCCTTTGACTCAACATAGTGTCTAAGTCTCTTGACCCAATAATCTTCATAGTTTAGATTTCTTCTTGCCTCTCCCCATGCTTGAAGCATAGGTCGTGTCATAGTCTTATCCCTTTCCTCTAACATATCCCATAGGAAACGGGCTTCGGATTTCTGTTGCTTGTGAAAGAATGCCTGCGATACTTCCATGCGAAGAGACTCCGCATAGGAAACAACGGGTAAATCAAACTGCTGTGCTAATAAAGAAGCAAGTGAGGATTTGCC
>TARA_R110002167_G_scaffold98927_3_pt1 | contig 12794 bp, 19 predicted proteins | sample TARA_R110002167 | Tara Oceans TARA_R110002167 (sample SAMEA4398238) | marine metagenome | biome: Polar Biome; feature: [MES] marine water layer (ENVO:01000295) within the mesopelagic zone...; material: water (ENVO:00002006), including particulate matter (ENVO:01000060) such as...... | reverse complement strand
AATCTATTAGTTGGCGATAAAATAAGTGTTTGGGTTGCCAGTTCAGCCACAACAACAGTAACTATCCATGATGCTAACTTGGGTATAAACCTTCGCGCACCTTCAAACTTGGTGACATAAATGAGTATGCAGTACAGAACAGTTCTACACGCAGGCAGTACTAACGAAGTTTATGCTCCGTTATTTCCTCATTACCCGCGACAAACTTCATCAAATAGCGGCGAGCATCATTATTGTAAGTTCACGCTTTCACAGTTAGTGCCTGATGCAGGTTATAGCAAGCTTGACTTGTGCGACTCAGGCATGGAAGGGTTAGAGCTTTACACTCATATTGTCGAGCAGCTAGATGCGGGTTATATGGACGCTATAGAGTTCACAAAAGCTCAGGCGAAAACTATGATCGGGCTTAATCAGCTTGACGAGCTAGGAAGTAAGTTTTTAACAATAGATTCAGCCTAAAATGGCTCAATGATGGGTATGCTCACGGCTGGCGCTACCCTTTTCGCTGATAGCCTAAAAAGCATTAGGTTGTTCAATTACGAAAACAAATAATAATTTAGGGGCTATTATGGCGCTAGTTATAGAGGATGGCACAGGCGTAATCGGTGCCGAGTCTTACATTTCTGTTGCTGATGCTCAGGCTAGAGCCGAGCTTTATCAGTGGGAATTTCCGACAGAAACAGAAGAGGCCGAGCAAGTTTTAAGGCGTGGCGCTATGTATCTGGAGCAGTACAGAAACAGATACCAGAGCGTAAAGCTGACCAATGCGCAGGGGTTACAGTTTCCCCGTGATGTTGTTTATATTGATAATGTGCTGCAAGATTCCGAAACTATACCCCAACTGCTTATAGACGCTCAAATAAGGGCCGCATCTGTATCATTTGAGGGTGGCAACTTATTCCCGACAGGGTTAAACGCAACCTCTAAATCTGTTGGCGATGTATCACTTTCATACGGTGGCGGTAAAGCTGATAACTCGGCTTGGATGGGTGACGTTATGAATCTGTTAAAGCCGTTATTTAAAGATGCTGCTTTTGGTTCTGGTGAGTTTATGGTCAGTCGTGCTTAAAGTAAAAAGCTCAGGCTCTAAGCTGCCAGCCTTACACGCCCAGATGAAAGAGCGAACGGTTAAGGCTGGCATATTAAAGAGCGCAGGCAAGCACGATGGAAGCAAAAAAGGCTTGTCTGTGGCTACAATCGCAACATTTAATGAATATGGAACAGCCACAGCACCAGAGCGGCCAGCATTTAGGGCTTCATTTGCAAAGAATCGCAAAAAGTACAAGAAGGCACTAGGCAAGCTTGGTACAAAGTCATTCAACTCGGAAAGCACTTTGTCGGGTATGAATAAGCTAGGACGAGAAGCTAAAAAGGACATCCAAAAGTCTATTGTTTCGGGTGGCTGGACTGCTAACGCGGAGAGTACACAGAAGCAAAAGGGTCGAGGATTTGAGGTTTCTGATGGAGCAAGAAAGAAGGGTAAGTCTAACCAGAGAATAAACAGGCCGCTGATAGAAACCGGACAAGTATTGGATAGCGTAGATTATGAAATTAATTGATTTTGGTTCTGATTTTGCCGAGCTGCTTATTAATCACGATGGTTTGCGTTATGGCGCAGGCACAAAAGACGACAGGGGCCGATTCATTGAGGGTTCTAGCTCGCCGTTAAGGTTTCGCGGTACTTATCCACAGCCTTCAACTCAAGATGATATGGTTATACTGCCAGAGGGGACGGAAGTATCTAGCACGTTAGTTATTCATTCTGTCCAGAAACTTAAAGTCGTTGACGGCACAAAGAAGGCTGATATTGTTATTTGGGAGGGTGTTGATTATATGGTTATGCAATCTAACAGGCGCAACCATCTCGGCAGCTATTACCGCAACGTAATCAAAAAAGTGCAGGCAGGCGAATGACACCAGAAGCGGCAATATTATCGTGGATAACAAGCACGACCGGCTTAGATGCCTATCAAGCGCCACTCAGGTCTGAGCAGGAGCGACCGCCTACCGATTACGCCACTTTCCAAATGGTTAATATACAGCTACCAGAATTTAGCTCTGTTACCAAGGTTGGTAAAGATGTGGATTTTATAACCAAGACTGTGCAGAGTGACGCCATAGTTACCTTGTCTCTCAATATTTGGAAACCTTACGGCTATAATGAGTTAATAAAGTTAAATCATTCTGCTGATTTTTGGGAAAGCCGTAACATATTGAGCCAGGGCAACGCCTCTATTAATGAGCTTGGCAGCCCACAGGATTTGACCGGCTTGGGCGATACCAATTACCGCGACCGCTTTCAAATGGATTTAACATTTTTTATTAGGTTTGAAAATCAATATGATTGGGACCGGTTAAAACAGTGGCAGATTCAAGGCGCTTTTGTCGATATTGATGATACCGGCGAGATCAATTCGATCATTAAATATCCTGCATAGTTGCGGGTGTTACGTTATAACATTACACTAATGAAAACCAAACGAGGAAGGCATCATGCCAACACCGATTAGACGGCGTTTTAATGTTCAAACGCTACTGCAAGACAAGGCTGCTACAGGCCAAACACTAGACCAGGTTATGCTACTGGTTAATCAGGCCACTGCGGTAACGACTCGCTATGTGACTGTGAGCCTTGATGACTTCTCTGAAACTTTGACTGATGGCACTGTCGAATACAAATTCGCACAGACTTTCTTTGGTCAAGAGTTGAAGCCAGAGACTCTTACGCTTGTTTATCGAGATATTACAGAAGCGCCTGAAACTGTCGCTGATGCTCTAGATGATGCCGTGGCCCTTGGTGGCGCTTGGTATTTCCAGTGCTATATTGGCAACACTGACTCAGACATTGCAGACCAGCAAGCTTTGGCGGCTTACGGTGAGAGCTTTGAAGATCGTTTGCAGACTGTGATAATGACCCAGGATGCCGAAGCTTATAACGCAGGCTCAACAGCCGATATTGGCGCACTTCTTCGCTCTATTTCATCTAATCGCGCATCTGTTATCTTCCATCCTGCAAGCGTCACGCTAGTTGATGGCGTTAAAGATATTTCAGGCGAGCGACCAGATGCCGCTATTCTTGGCCGCATGAGCATGACTCAGGAAGGTGCAGAGCAGTTTGACTGGCATGCCTTAGTGGGCGTTAGCGACTCCAATCTAACAGCCGCACAGCAAAATGTGCTGACCGATCAAGGCACCGGCAAAGGTTATAACTTTGTTGAGCAGTTAAAGAACACTACTTTCATCCACTTATTCCGTGGTCGTACCTGCACAGATCGCGAGATTCGCATTCAGTGGGGCGCAGATTGGCATGATGTGAGCTTTGAAACTGGTCTGGCTAATTACGCCTTTCAAAATCCGCTTATGGCTTTCGATGATGAAACCTTTGCTGATGCAGAAAGCATTGCTTATCAATGGCGAGATCAGGCGCTAGAGCGTCGAATTATTGTTAATACTGCCGAGCGCCCTGCTGTGATTAAGTTCCCAGACCCAGACACTATTGATGCAAGCACTCGCGCTAGTGGCGTGGCAACGCTTAACAATGTCTATGACTACTATTTAAATAGCGCTATTGATGAATGGCGAATTACCGGTAACTGGAGGCTTGGACAATGAGCAGCGTAAATACGACTAAGTTTCAATTTTCCTGGACTGGTGTGGCTGGTGTTGCATTTGCCGATGGTGACGCTGTTGTTGCATCCTATGATAATGACAATGCAACGCCTTACAGTGGTGTTAAGGGTGAAGGTGAGGTTGTTATTGGTAATGATCGCCGCGCCACTATCACTGTGCGTTTGCAGGGTAGCAGCCCAACGATTCCAAAGTGGGATAAAATCGACTTCGCTGCTACTACTGGCGAGATTACAGATTTGCCTTATCTGTACAAAAAAGTTATGGGCGATAACACTCAGGTAATGACCGGCACCTGTACACTTGTAAGAAAGCCTATGCCAACATCAAGCCGCGAAATGCCTATTCTCGAATATGTTTTTAAGTCGTCTGACACTGAATCGGTGATTGTGTAATGGAAATCGACGGGAAAGAGTACGAGTTCACAAAACTCAAACTTCGCAAGCAGTTGTCTATGCAGGCTCAAGTCTTACAGGTTGGCCTTGCGTTAGCGCAGGGTAAGCCATTCGACCATGAGTTTCAGGCATCAGCAGGCGTTAAGCTGTTCAGGCACATGACTGTTGACGGCTTTGAGGTCAAGATTGCAAGCGGCGATGACTTGGATGACTATTTTGATGAGGGCGGCGCAGCTCTTTATAATCAGGTATTCATTGCGGCTTGCAAGGTTAATTTCCCGTCTATTTTTGCAAAACTGACGGCTCTAGCAGAAGACAAAGATTCCGCTTTGAGCCAAGGTCTAAAGACATCAGGGTTGGCAAGCGCTCTGTCTATGTAGATGATGTAATCCCCAGCTATGATAATCTCACATCTGGGGTTTTACTCATTGCAGAGAAGTACCAAATTAGTCCCAAGCATATCTTTGATGAGTGGGACATCGAATTATATGAGGACTGCATCGAGAAAATTCATGTGCAGGCCGAAATAGATCACCGCAAATCGGAAGCAATGGAAAACCAATAATGGCTAAACAAATTGTTGAAGAATTAGTCGGTGTTTTAGGCTTAGATGTTAATGACGCCTCGTTTAAAAAGGGCGATCAAGCTCTAGGCAAAACAGGCGTGTCATTTTCCCATGTTGCAGCCATGGCAACGGCTGCTGCTGGTGCTGTACAGGCTGCCATTTCTGGGATGGTTTTATCATTTGCTGAGAGTGCTGACGCTTCCGGCAAGTTTGCCTCTCGAATCGGTGTGAGCGTTGAGGGATTGACGTCTTTGCGCCATGCCGTAGAACAGACGTCTACAGCTACCGGGCAGCAGTTTAATACTGGCTTGCAGCGAATGACGCGGCGAATCTCAGAGGCCAACGCGGGCTCAAAGGGTTTGGCTGAAGGCTTGAAAGAGCTGGGCCTAGAGGCTGCTGTGCTGGCTAAAATGTCACCTGATGAGCAATTTTTGGCTATTGCTGACGCGATGAAAGAGGTGGAGAATTCAGGCGATCAAACGCGATTAACGATGAAGTTCTTCGACTCTGAGGCTGTCGAACTGGTCAACACCTTGCGCCTCGGTTCTGACGCCATACGCGACTTACAAAAGGACGCCAGAGAGCTTGGTATTGTTCTCAGTGATGAAGATGCCAAAGCTGCGGCAGAGTTTAACGATCAGCTCGATATTGCTCAGAAGAGCTTAGGCGGCGTTAAAAATGAGATTGGTAGAAACTTGCTGCCAGTATTTACCGAGCTTGCTGTTACCTTTTCTGAGTTTGTAAAGGACAATAAAGAGCTTATACAGGGCGGTTTGCTTCGATTCTTTGAGGGCTTCGCCTTTGTTATGAAAGCGGCTGCGGTTGCTACTGGCTTATTTTTAGCGTTTAAGTTGGGCGCGGCTTTGACCGGAATGATGGTGGCAATGAGAGGGCTGACATTTGCTACTTTAGCATTTAACGCATCAGCTTTATTGATTCCTATAGCCATAGGGCTTGGTATTGCAGCGCTTGGTATTATTGCTGAGGACATTTTAACCTACATAAAAAACGGCGAAGAAGCAGAGACTATGACAGGTCGACTGCTTGATAAGTTTGAATTGATACGCGATGTGGTTAATGGTGTTGCGGCGGCGTTTAAGTTTCTTGGCACAGTTATCGGCGAGAGTGTTGGCAGCGGTGTTGTTAAGGTTGACAGCTTACTGGAGAAGATTGGCGCTGTATCTAGGTCGACACAGGATGGTGGAGGGTTTGATTTTTCAGGGTTTTCTGGTTTAGCTGCTCAAGCTGTGCAGTTTTCTTTATCCCCCATCAATACAGTGTCTCAGAGTGTTGGTGAAAGTGTGGCTGGCGCAGTTAGCAACTATTTCAACATTGACGCTACCGGCATGGATAGCGGAGAGTTGAACGCAGCCATTGATCAGCGAATGGGACAGAAAAACTCAGAGGCAGTGCAAGCAAACAGCACAGGTAAGGCAATTTAATGGCACTTATATTCAATAATAATCTTCTCAACGAGTTGTTTGGCCGTGATTTTAATAAAATCTCTGTGCTGCCTCTTGATGTGACAATATCAGAGACTCATAGCCTTAATCAGCGTATGACCTCGCGCCCTGTTGAGGGTGGTGGCACATTTACTGATAACGCAATAATCGACCCCACTACGTTGACCATGAGCTGTATCGTAACCTCTAGCCTCTTTGGTGATAGTTGGGAGGATAAGTTGAACACTCTTGAGCAAATACGAACAGCACGAGAGCCTTTTGATGTTGTCACCAGCTTGAGAACTTATGAAAGTATGTTTTTCTCTGGGCCAATAACTATCAACAGGACAGTCTCAAATAATACTATTCTGGCATTTGATGTTAGTCTAAAGCAGATGATTATTATTAGCTCTGTCACTGAGCAAGTACCAGCAAAGGAAAGCGGCAAGACTGAGGACGCGATTCAGAAGCAAGCACCAGCGCAGGATGCGGGAAAGGTTCAGGGCCAAGCAGATACAGAAACTAATGGCGGCATAAAAAGCCTATTGGTAAGCGGTAGCGACCTTTTCGGGTTTAACTTATGAGTTTAAATATCCCACTTAGAGAGCAGGCAGAATACACATTCCGCATTGACCTCGATGAAATAGTTAATGATTGCCGTATTTACTGGGTCCAGTTTAGCGAAACTATCGCCAATGATATGAGTACGGCAGGGTTTTGGGCGCTTGATATTTCTAACCCGATTTTCACCATTAAGGGGATTAAGTTAGTTTGTGGCGTTGATATTATGTGGCCGTATTCTCACGCTGATTTTGGCGGCTTTGTCGTGTTTGATATGAGCGGCGAGAATTTAGACCCTGAATTTAAAGGGATTGGTGAGCGCTGGCAGATGAATTACTACCCAATATCAGAAGCCCAGGCGATGCGCGAGGGGCTTGGCCTTGAGACTATTTAAACCTGATGCTTACATTATTGTAACGACTGAGGATGGTCGCAGAATTGACCTGTCAGGTCAGGATAAAAAAACAGGCAGGCGTCTGGACTTGTCGTTCCTTGTTGAAGCGACAAAAGACACCCAGCCCAATAGCGGTGAGTGTTCTATTTATAATCTGACCACAGATACTAGAAACGCTATAACGGCAGGCGCTAAAATTGAGCTTTTCGCAGGTTATGACGGCGACTTTAAATTGGTATCTATCGGTGACGTTAAAAACGTAAAGAACACGCGAGAGGCTACAGGCTGGACAACGTCGATATACTGGGGCGATGGCATAGGTGCTTATCTGGAGGCTAAGTTTGTAAAGTCATTCCGTGAGGGTGTTAATGTTGCTGATGTATTTACAGAGCTAACATCATCCTTCGGGCTTGCTGTTAAATCTGTTACTGATGAATTAAAAGATCAGTTAAACGGCACGCTATCCATTGATGGCAAATCTAAAGACCTATTAAACAGCCTAACGAAAGACTACGGTTTAGAGTGGTCTATTCAAGATGACGAGGTGCGCGTGGTTGTTAAGGGCGAGCCGATTGACGATCAGGCTATTGTGGTAAGTGCTGCGACCGGCTTAGTAAGTAGCCCTCAGGTTACTAACAGAGGTGTAGATTTCGAGGTGCAATTAAACCCCGACCTTCGCCCTGGCAAGCTGGTAAGAATTGAAGCGGCAAGCTTTATCATTAACGCGGCTAACAAAGACGCAGAAAAGCTGCAAGATAAAGGCGGCGATGGCTTATACATCTGTGAGGTTGTAAAGTTTTTAGGCGATAATCACGGCGGAAGATTCGCAGCTAAGGTAACGGCGAAACAGTATGAGTAGCAGAGAAGAATTAACAACGGCAAACGCATTTAAGCAGCAGTTCGATAGCCTATCCTTATTGCTCAGAACCACAATGCCGGCTCAGGTGGTGGCGTGGTATCCTGATAAAAATACTGTTGATGTTCAGCCGGTATTGCAAGGCGCTTATCTTACTGATGATGGTGATGTTGTTGACCCTTACAACCTGCCAATTATCAACGATGTGCAGGTGCAGTTTTTTGGAGCTGGTGACTTCTGGTTGACTGTTGAGCCTACAGTGGGCAGCTATTGCGTTCTTTCTATTTCTGACCGGTGTATAGAAGGCTGGAAAAAGGCGGGCGGTATAATTAACCCTCAGAAGTTGCGCCACCATGATAAAAGCGATGCGTTCGCGTATATGGGGTTAAATCCTTTACCTGATGCAATTCCAAGCGTTGAAGCTGGAACTCTTCATATGAGGACTAGGGACGGCTTAACAGGCGTTAAATTAACAAAGGACGCTATAGATTATGATGTGGGCGGTGTTAATGTCTGCACGATGACAAGCTCCTTAGTGGATTTTAAAGTGCCGATTAAAACACCAGAGGCTACTATCAATAATATTCCGCACTCTACCCACAAGCACACACAAGGGGCTGACAGCGCCGGTAACTCGCAACAGAAAAGCAATGGGCCGACAACATGAGCACAGATTTAAAATTTAGCGGCGATGATTTCGACCTAACATTCAGCGATAATGATATAGATATGGTAAGCGGTGGCGCTGAGGTTAGCCAAAATAGTGCCATACGGTTACAATTCATTGCAGGCGAGCAGTTCGACGACACTCGCGTTGGTGTGCCTTGGTTGACTGATATGGTTAGCCCTCAAGTTTCAATGGTTGCTAAAAATCAGATTCTACGCCGTACAATACTTTCGACACCTGGCGCAAGAACTTTGGACAGTTTTAGCACCGCGGTTGATACCGTAACGGGTAGACCACAAACAGAGTTCACCGGCACAACAGAAAATAACGAGTTTTTCGGGAGTCAGTAATGCCAAACACTATCGACAGCACTGGCTTTGATAAAGTCAGGTTTCAGGATTTACGCGCAGAAAAGGCGCAGGAATATAAAGACACTTTTGATAATCAGAATTTAAAAACAGATGTGCGCAGCGGTGTTGGTCAGGAAGTATCACTGTCAACAAAGGCCGAGGATGACCAGGCGTCTACCTTCCAGACCTTGCTTTCAGTGTTCGACCCTTTATCAGCGCAAGGCGTACATCTCGACCGACTGCTTATTCTAATGAATAAAAAACGCCAAGACGCTGTTGGCTCGACTGCAACTATTACCATTACGGCTGACGCATCAGGCGCAACAATCACGAAGCCTTTTTTAATTTCTGATGGCGTTAATGATTACGCCATAGACAGTGATTTAACAATAGCGCCAAACTCAAGCGATACAGTAGAGGCTACCTGCACAGTTACAGGGCCAATAGAATCGGCAGCGGGAACAATCACCGAGATCAGAACGCCCTTGTTTGGTGTTGTATCGGCTACAAATTTAACTGATGCAAATGTGGGGAGAAATAGGGAGAGTGACGCAGAGGCGCGTAACAGGGCGCTACAGTCTAGCGCTAATGAATCGTCTACGCTTATCGGTATATTTACAGCACTATCCAATGTTGACGGGGTGATTGCTCTAAAAGTTATTGAAAATGACACTGATTTGGTCGATTCAATAGGCGTACCGCCTCACTCTGTTTTTCCGATTGCAGACGGTGGCAGTGATGACGATATAGCCAAGGCATTAATCACTGGCGGTGTTGCGGCTGGTATCGGTTACGCTGAAGCCTCTGATATTCCGGCGGCTACAATTGTCAGCGGTACTTACAGCGACCCAATAACCGGCCAAACCTTCACGGCTTACTGGGCGCGGCCTGATGATTTGCGTGTTTATGTAAATATTAAAATAACAAAGTTGAGCAATTACCCTGCTGATGGTGATGCGCGGGTTAAGCAAGCTATCTCTGATTATGCGAGCAGCGCGCTAACGATTGGTGATGATCTTTACGCATCGCAATTATATTGCGCGATTCAATCGGTAGATGGGGCGGTTATTAATGTTGGTGGTGGTGACTATGTTTATATTGGCACCACAGCAAACCCAATAGGCACAACACTGGTGACAGCGGCTGACTATGAGGTTGTAACAGTAGAATCTTCTGATGTGGTGGTTGTGTGAATTATCACGACAGGCAAGCAAGGCAGAATCTAGCATCTCAATTTGGCGAGTCTGAGCAATTTATTAAGTGGCTCTCTGAGAAAATGGCGAGCTACGATAATGCTCAGGAGTGGCTTAATTATGTGCAGGCTAATCTCGATGTATATAATGCAGAGGGCTTCTGGCTTGATTTGATTGGGTTAATAGTGGGTCAGTCTCGCACAGTGCCGGAAGCCATACCCGTTGAATATTTTGGCTTCATTGGTCAGACCGCTATTAAAGGATTTGGCAAGGCTAGACTCAAAAGAGACTCAGACCCCCGTTCTTCTTCTTCGGTTCTTGGTGATGCAGAATATAGGATTGTTATACTTGGCAGAATCATTAATAATTATGCCAACAGCACAAAATCAGGTATAGCAGAGTCCTTATCTGTTTTATTTAATACCACTGATGTTAATGTTGAAAATATAGGCGTTGCAGCTTTTCGCGCTTATGTTGGCCGAGAGCTTACAAGCACAGAGATAGCCTTAATTACATCGTTAAACTTACTGCCTAAAGCGGCGGGCGTTCGAGTTGATAGTGTGGCATATTCAAATCCACAAAATACATTTGGTTTCAAAAATTCCCGTTTCGGCTTTGCCGGTTTTGGGGTTGGTAAATTTGTAGGGAGTTTTTAAAATGGCAGAAAATTTTAATAGAGTATTTGCAGAAAGTGGCGGCAAGACCGCAATTAATGATGTTGAATATGCTGATGGCTGGGACTTTATAGGCGACAACCCGCCAGAGGTTGAGGATTTTAACAGCGTGATGAATGAGCAGGACTTAAAGCTTCAAGAGCTTAATGGGTCTAAAATATCCAGCGTTTTAGTCACAGTTTTAACCGTATCTGATCCAGTATGGACGCCTAATCCTCTTGCCAAGTCTATTGAATTCACCGTTATCGGCGGCGGTGGCGGTGGCGGTGGCGTTGATGGGCAGGGCGCCGGAACCGCAGGGGCTTCGGGCGGCGGCGGCGGCGGAGGGTCTGCAATCAAGACAATTAGCACAGTCGATGCTACTTATAATATTACTATTGGAGCAGGTGGTGCGGGTGGGGCGCCTGCTAATGACGGTAGTAATGGAGGCGCCACCACCATTGTATCGACTAACGTAAATATTGCCGCGAATGGCGGGAGAGGTGGTATTGGGATTACAGCTACAACTGGGACGACAGGTGCTGGGATTGGCAATAAGCTAGGCGGTACAGCCACAGGGGGCGATGTAAACGTTCAAGGCTCTAGGTCAGGCGCTGCAAAAGTAGGGGCGGGCGAGATAGATAGTACATCTTTTGGCGGCTCCTCGATTTTAGGTATGGGGGCGCCTCCTGCATATGCGGCCCTTGATCCGGGTGCAGATGATGCTGATTTCTCAGGTGGTGGTGGTGGCGGGGTGTTTGTTAAAGGCGGAGCCACAAATGATACTGGTGGGACTGGCGCCGATGGCATAGTCATTATTAGGGAGTACATCTAGTGAATAGCGCAAAGATTGATGCAGGTGTTGTTGTAAATGTCGCGGTTGGTATGGCTGATGGCTATATAGAGTGCGATGATGGCGTGGGTATCGGCTGGGCTTATGCTGGCGGAGCGTTTACAGCGCCACCACAAAAGCAACCAGAGCCGCCAACAACTGATGAGCAAATAGCAGCACTAGAAGCATCAATAACGCCGAGAAACTTACGCGGTGCAGCTTTAGGCGATCAATTCGCAATAGATAAGATTCAAGCGGTAGAAGATGAGATACAGGCTTTGCGAGAGTAGAGCAGAAGGTTAAAGATAAGGGGCTATTGCAGCCCCTTTTTTATATCCCGCTTATTATCGCGGCTGGTTAAAAGGTATGTCACCGTCAAACTGCTGTGCTTGTGGATGCTGCGCTGCCTGTTGTGCTAGTGTTGGCGCTTGTTGCATCTGTTGCGGTGCAAACTGCTGAGGCGCCTGCTGTTGCTGCTGTGGTGCAAACTGCTGTTGTGGCGCTTGCTGTGGTGGTGCTTGCTGGAAGCTCTGTTGTGGCGCTTGCTGAAAACCCTGCTGCGGTGCTTGCCCGGTCTGCTGTGGTGCTTGACCGCCTTCTACCCAAAAGACCTTGCCATTGCCTAGAATATTACCTTTAACGCCTTGCGCCTTTTCATCCTTGCTGACATCTTGCGTAACCATGCCAGAATTGCCGTATTGATCGAGTTCGGCCAGATCTACAAATATTGTGCAATCCAAGTAATTACCTTTTGCACCGGCGAACAGGCGATTCATGTCAATTTGCGAGGTGTTAATCTTCAAACTTAATCCAATTTTGCTCATAATATTTACTCTCTGTTTTAGTTAATTTTTAATGTACTAGGGCCAGCAACTAGCGCGGCCCCTTCGATTGTTTCGCCTGATTTAATGGCGCGAGTAATTGCCGCCTTATCTGGCGCTGATGTGGTTTTAGTCACAAGCCATTTATCATCAACATCGCCGGTTATTAAACAGCGTTTTGAGCCCTTCTTAATCTTCGCGGTATGTACGCCCTCCCCTGATTCGCTCTGGCCCGTTTTAATCATCTGTGCGAGCAAATAGCCATTGTAAAACTCAAGGCTGCTGGATGCTGCTTTGAGCCTTGCATTCAGATTTGCAATCTCAGCTTTATACATTGCAATTTGTGCGCTCAAGTTTTTCATGTGAGCAATTACGCCAACCGTTTTTACTTTATGTTGGTCGAGTAATATGGCCAGACTATCGTCATATTCTGCTTCA
>TARA_R110002167_G_scaffold80001_1_pt1 | contig 12804 bp, 11 predicted proteins | sample TARA_R110002167 | Tara Oceans TARA_R110002167 (sample SAMEA4398238) | marine metagenome | biome: Polar Biome; feature: [MES] marine water layer (ENVO:01000295) within the mesopelagic zone...; material: water (ENVO:00002006), including particulate matter (ENVO:01000060) such as...... | reverse complement strand
AATCTACGAACATTAATTCTATCTAATGCTGTTGATCTTTCTTGAAGTGTTTTCTGACCCCAAATAACAGGACTACCCACTCCTGGGAAGAAAGCTATTGGGTTAATTTTATTTTCATATAATACATCTCTTTCAGCTTGGTTTAATCTAGTTTTTACATCCATTACACTTCCTAATACTCCTCTATTTAAACCTGCAGGTGCAAACCATTCAGCCCCCTGAGAAATTCTATCTGATTGAGCTATTGCTCCAGGAACGATTACTGATGGTGGAACTAATATTGGTTTATTAGCTGCTGTGTCCATTACTTTTACCCATGGATAATAAACAGCTGTATAATTACTATCTGCACCATCTATTACACTTACTGCATTATTTACTGAGGAATTTTTATCAGCTAAATCCATTACAAAAAATGTATCTCCTCTTCCTTCACACATATCGATTCCTGCGTTAGCTACTGCTAAATGACGTTCTCTAAGTATTCCAGGTAAAGCTAACATATTAATATCATATTCGTCTTGATTTGAGAGAATATCTAATGCTTTTTTATATCCTATATAACCTGCTTTAGTTGTTGAGCTTACATCAAATCCATATAAATTAGTACCTCCAAGATATGTGGAGTCAAAATTTGCAGTTCCTTCAGCTCCTGTGAATCTAACTTTCCATGGTGCTATACCATCTTCACCTCCTTGGAGGGGAACTGTAAATTTAATTTGGTTAGATGTTGGTCCTCCATTTCCTGTTGTAGTTACAGAGGCGCTTAATGAACCTATCCATAAGCTTGAACTTGCATGTCCTGAATAATTTTCAACACTAAAAGCTCCCCCACGATTTGCTTGTGCACCATCTGGTAAGGGTTTAATCCAGTTATCATTATCTGTTTCTTTATCATCAAATTTCCATCCTAAATATCCTTTTGTATTATAAACTCCTCCTAATTCTTGCATTCCTTCATAAGATGATGATGGGATTAGTAATTTAACATTTAAATTAGCACCAACTGCATTAAATACACTTAAAGATCCAGTATTAATAGTATCCATAACCGCAGCAAATCCTTTAGGGGATAATTTTGGTGATGTAGCTCTTGAATCTACTGCTGCATCCACTTCTACTCTTAAATAATTTGAAATATTTGGATAACTTCCTAATAATTCAACTTTACCTAGTAAATCATTATATTGTGGATATCTATCCCCAATTTTTCTTGAAATATAATTTGGACTATCTGGATCTAAATTAACCCCATTAAATTGTTCTACTATTAAAGGTGTTTTATCTTTATCAGTGTATTTTCTTATAATTACGGTGAATTGAGAATATTGTTCAACACCATCTATATCACTTGGTTCTCTTAAATTTTGAATTGAAATTTTAAAATCTTTATTAGTAGTAGTACCATGGGCAATTGTGTGGAATTTAAATAATTGTTTTCTTCCTAATGAAATTTGTGATTGAATCCATGGTGTAGACGCATATCCATATTTTTCTGTTTGGCCTATACCCCCCGTGTATGATGTTGTAGTTGCATTATTCTTAGCTAGAACCAGTTGTGATCCTGAACCTAAACCATATCCTGTAAGATTGTGTGTGTTTAGTGAATTATTTTGTAAATTTTTCCAATTTAAGTAAGTATAACCAGGAGTTCCACCATATTGTACTACTCCGTTTTTACTGTTATTAGCATTATATCCTAATTGTTTGAATAAATATTTTTGATCATTGGGATTGATGGAACCTGTAAATGTTTCTTGAGATACATTAGTACCTGCTAATGTCAATCCAAATGAAGCACTCATAGACCCTGTATTCATAAATGAGCCTGATAGTCCTGGATTCCCTACATTCTTTGAAGGCCAGATAGCACCTAATACAAAAGCTGTATTAGATCCGTATGATCCTATAATAAAAGTGGATCCAATTGCTGAATATCCTATTCCTGATATCCCCGCTGCTAAATAATTTCCTGAGGTATTTGTATCTAAATCATATCCTCCCCCAGCTAATACTCTACATACTGTTATAGATCCTGCGTTTTTTAAATATTCTCTTACTGTTTGAGGTACGAATGTTTCTGAACTTAATGGTCCAAATTTTCTTTCATAATCTGAGAAATTTCTTATTACTGTTGGTACAAATGCAGGGCCTTTTACTGTAGGTCCTATGATTGCAGCTCCTATTTGTCCTACTCCTTGGGGTAAAAACGAAAGATCGTTTTCTCTTGTAAATACACCTGGGGAAATTATTTGTTCTGCCATTTTATTTATTTATTTTATAATTAACTTATCTGCTGGGTTTTGTTCCTATATAAATATGAAGAAAAGACACAAACCAAACTAAAATAGGCGATTAAGTATAAAACCTAATCACCAATAAATATAATAAAACTTATAAAAACTATTCTATAGAGTTGAATTCTCCACTCTCTATATCAAGATTTCCTTTTCCATATTTGTCTGTGTATTTTTTAGCTAATTCTTTTTCTTTACTTTCTAAAGAAGAATATTGTTGATTTAAATAAACTTCTTGTTTTTCTAAAGATATTTTGCTAATTTTAAATTGACCAAATTGAAAAGTTATTTTATTAAACTCATCTTGTAAGTCTTTAACTTCTTTAAGTTCTTCTGGTGTAAATTTTTTTGGTGTGTTAACTGACATAACTTTTATTATTTATATATATACATATATCGCTATTTTTAAAACATGCAATATTTATCCTAATATGTCACCATAATCCCACTCCCAAATGTGTGTAATTATATAAGCTGCATTTCCATTAGTGGTTTCTAATCCCATCCAAACTCTATCTCCATATTCTACATCTGCAGCTGATCCTGAATTTGGATTTCTCCAATCAAAAGTTACATGTTCTCTATTTAGATTTGTTGATGCAGCATATACTTCCATAACAGAAATAAGATCAGTACCCGCCATAGAGCCACCTGGGTCTGATCCATCTTGTCTCCATACACTCATTGTATATTCTGTGGCTGCGCCCGCAGTTGCTAATGAGGTATTAGCACCACCTCTCATTACTGATTTTACTGGGCGTCCTGGGGCTACTACTGCTCTATTTACAAATTTATTTGCTGCATTAGCGTAATCTTTTTCAGTATCAGTATCTGTCCATGGTAAGAATACAAAATCACCAGTTTGGGCACCTATATTAGCAGAAAAGTTTGTTTCTATTTGTTCAAATTGTCTTCCATATATATTACCACTTGCACTTATATTACCTGAGGCTGTTATGTGAGATATAAAATCTGCTCCTGTTTCATCTATTGTTGCTATAACAGTTGCTCTATCTTTAAATATATGTTGACCTACTTCATCACCATCTGCATCTGCAGTATAGGTTATGTCTGTATTTGATTGTAAGGTTGTAATGTAAGCCTTAGTTCCATATAGATCTCCACTTGCAATTATATTTCCACTTGAACTTATATTACCTGAGGCTGTTACATTTCCTATTAATGACATTCCACTTGTCATATTTACGTTACCTACTTCAATTCTTAAATCATCAGATCCATTAGTTATAATATGTCTAAATGTTCCTCCAGCATCTATAAGTCTATATGCACCTGATGTATAAACCCCATTTACATATATATTACCACTTGAACTTATATTACCTGAGGCGGTAACGTGAGTTGTAATTAAATTTCCACTTGCACTTATATCACCTGATGCCGTTATGTTTAGAAGATTTAGACTACTTTGTAATACTTCCTGATCCTCCCCAACATCTTCTCCTTGTACTCTAATTCCAATTCCTTTTTCAAAAGATATTGATCCTACACTTCCAACACTATCATAAAATTTTATTGATGATGATAATATATGAAGATCTCTCCAAGGATTTGTTGAGCTACCTAAATCATGAGAGCCACTTCCCGCTGGTATTATAGCACCACTTATAAACATTCCTCCTGCTACATGTAATGTATCTGTGGGGCTATAAGTTCCTATTCCTACTTTAACTTCTGTTGCATTATTTCCATCTGATACTACATGAAGACCATTATGGTTATCATACCTTGGAGCTACACCCCATCTATAAAAAGTATCTTGAACCCCATAACCATAAAAACCACCATGATCTGTTAGTGATACTCCTCCTAAAAATTTACACGCATAATTTGCCCATCCTCCTGTTGATGATCCCCTTGAAGATATAGATCCTCCAGTTGAACCCCCTGGAGTGGCTCCTTTTCCTATTGTTATTGGTCGTATACTACCATATGAATCAGATGAACTTATATATAAAGAACTAGCTGTAATTTGGGAGGTTATTATATTATTTGGAATATTAATTGTTCCCTTTAAATATACTAATTCATTATCTTCATTTACAGATAATGATTTATGAAGACCTTTATCTGATTTAAAAAATAAACTACCTTCATTAACATTAATAATTAATTCTTGTTTAGAAAAATCATTCTTTTTAGGGTCTCTATTTTTATTTATTATATTTCTCATAATTATCTTACATTCCACATAAAAGCGGTATTTACTATGTATGTAGTACTAGAAGCAAAATCACTTTTAACTGATAATGTTATTCTACTACCCGAGGGAATATCTACATTCCAAGAACCACTATTAGGGTTTTTCCAATCAAACGATACAGAACCATGGTTATCATTGGGTCCATCTCTATAACTTTCTGCATAAAGTCTATGACCATTTGTGTTAAGACCCGGGGCAACTGTACTTGGTGATGCACTAGGATAAACATCATTATTCCATGGTGGTTCAAAATGTATACTACAAGTCATTTTAGCTTGGTTTGTTCCCGTATTAGTAGTGGATCTGATTACTGTTTTTAATGGTTTACCATCATATACACCAACTAATGGTACTCTTTCATTTGCATTAGATGATGCATGTTCATCTAATGACTGACCTGTTAAGGGTGCATAATAATAAGAACCATTAAGATTTACCTTAAAGTTTGAGGGATGCATTGAGATTTGATAACCATAAATTTCATTTGCATATATATTACCACTTGCGCTTATATTTCCTGAGGCTGTTATGTGACCTGCAATAGGGTTTACTGTTACTTGAGCATTATTACTTGCATCTTGGAATTCAATAGTACTATCTGCTCTTAATTTAATTATTTCATCACCATCTATAATAATATTATTGTCATTTCCGGAAATCATTTGGTCTGTTCCATCTAATGTATCATCAAAAGAAATTATACCCGCACCTGGTAAACGAACTCCTGCTGCTGTTACTGTTCCACTTGAACTTATATTACCTGAGGCTGTTACATTTCCTACTAATGACACCCCACTTGTCATATTTGCGTTACCTATTTCAACCTTTAAATCATCAGATCCATTAGTAAGAACATGTCTAGAAGTTCCACCACTATCAAGAAGTCTATAAGCAGATGAAACAAGATAACTATGTGCTGTTATAATACCACTTGAACTTATATTTCCTGAAGCTGTTATAGGAGCACTAAAAGTTTTTAATCCACTAAAAGTTTGAGTTGTTGTTAAATGAGCGGTATCTGCATCTAAATATGCACTTGCAACAGGTTCTCCTTCCCATATACCCCCTCCAATAGTTCCTACTGTTGTTAAATTAATACATGTTGTAATGGCTGCTTGAGTTGCCTGAGTAGTTGCTGTGTTAGGGGCTAATCCCGCAATTGTAGCTACTGTTGGGGCTGGTGTATCTCCTTCAGCTGTTATTACAGGTCCAGTCGCTCCCCAAACTCCTACATCAATTTCATCTGTTAATAATTTTCCTTCACCACTTAAAACAACTACGGAATTATCTGTTCCAGCTGTTTGGTCAATTATTAAATTATTAACTGTTAAATTTTGGAGATTATTTACAAAACTCGCTGTGTCTGCATTTATTGCATGTGATGAAGATGTTTCTGTTGTTATTTCATGAGAAGCTGACACAGGTGTATATAAAGATCCTGTACCATCATACATTAATCCATCATCCCCTACGTGTAATACTCTTTGGTAGGTGCTTTGTATTTTTTTGTTTGTTAAATTGTTTGACATTTATAACCATTTTATTTTTGTTTTTCAAGAAACCCTAAAACACCATTAATTAGTTCATTAGTATTTTTGACTGTGTTTTCTTTTAAATATGTTGCAACTATATTATTTAATTTATTACGTTTATAGGAAATATTATTAATATTAATTTCTTCTTTTACTAATAGTTTTAATAAATTTATAACATGTTGTTTTTCAGAAGTTGTTACATTTTCTTTAACATTAACCTTAATTTTTGTTTCTATAATTGGTTTTTTAGTTGATTGGGATTTTACTTCAACAGTTATTTTTTTACTTACATCTACTTCAAAATCACTTTCCCAAGGTGTAAAGAATGTGTCTTCTGCTATAACTTCTAAACGAATATTACCAGATGTATCTTCGTCTATAAGTCCCTTTAATTTTCTAATAGGAATTTCACATTTACCTGATTTAGAAATTGTTCCATTAAATAATAATGAATATTCAGGAGTTTCTACTACTAATCTTGCTTTTGATTTTTTTAAACTTGCACCTTGTAATGATATACTACATTCGAAAAGTTCTGTTTTGTCTGTAAATAATTTATACATTATTTTATATTTGCTAATTTTTGCATTCTTATAATAGATTCATCTAAACCTATTGGCCAATCATCATTAGGTAATTCTTGACTACATTTCGATAGACTCCATAAAGTTGAATCTGTACAACCATATAATAAAGGTGGATTATTAAATTGTGAACATGAATCACTAATAGGAATTTGTGTAGCCATACTAATTCCTTGTATTGTTCCCCCCTCTATTTTTTTACAACAAGTACACTTTTTTTCTTCTCCTCCTCCTTCATATTTACAACATGGTTCATGATGTAAAGTTGCAACACATCCAGGATAGTTATTTCCAGGACAACATTCTCCATTATTCGTTGCATTTGGGTCTATACATCCTCTTTCATCTCCTGTTCTTCGATCATATTTACAACATTCTGGATTAGAACCTACTACAGTACAATTTGGGTCTCCATTACAACATACATTATAGTTGGTAGCGTTTGGATCTGTACATCCTTTATCTTCACTTCCTCTTCCTTCATATCTACAACAATCATTATTTGGGATATTAGGAACACAACCTAGATAGTTATTACCAGGACAACATTGCATATGATTAATTGCAAGAGGATCTATACATCCTGGTTCATCATCTCCCCCTATAATTGTTGAACATGCAGGAGAATTTGGTCCATATCCTGCACTTGTTCCATTAACAGTACAAATATTTGGACAAAACGTGTTCATAGTTTGTCCTCCAGGTAATTGTAGTGATGTTACTTGTTGAACTGCCCAAGTTTGGGTATTATCTCCACTACATGGTGCTGAAGTAGGACAAGGAACATTTGGATTATCTATTAATCCCCCTTGACCATAGTAATGGTCTTGATAATTGTAAGGAACTCCTGCAGGAGATGAAACAAATACCATATTATTACCAGCATATGCCCCATATGCGAATATTTGTCCATTTTGGGGGATTCCAATTGGGCCATCTACTTCAAAATTTGTATTAAAAGAAGATCCACCTATATCACAGCTCCTTACATAAGCTGCGGCTCCATATTGGTTTGGATAACTACTAATCCATAATGGACCAGTCTGTCCAAGGGAAGTGGAATATTGTTCAGTTATCAATTGTTTAATTGATTCTCTGATTATTTTTTTTAATTGTGATTTTTTCATTTATTATAAATATTAAATAGATACGTTCTCAGCTATCATTTCTACCCCTAATACTTCTTTGACTGCTATTCTTATATCTTTTGCTTGGATTTTATATTGTTTGATTTGTTTTTGTTTAGATTCTGTGATTGTATTTCCGTACACTTTTAATATTAATTTAACTAATCTTTTTTTCTTTTTTTCTTCCCAATCATTCCAATCTTCTTCTCCTGCAGCTAATAATAAATAAACATTATCCCAAGTGTAAATATTATTATTCCAATTAAAGTTGGCTTCATTCCATTTTATAGCAATATCCATTTGTTATAATATTGTAAATGCGATGTTGGATTCACCCCCTGCAAATACTGATGATGGATTAACATTTCTAGCTTGGAATTGAAAGGAAGTGGTTCCAGTAGTAAAAGCATCAATAACAATTCCAACTCTATCACAAGTGGCTATAATTGTAGAAAACTGGGCTTGAGGTAAACTATCTACAGTTTGAAGTTCTGTAATTGATCCTTCTGTAAACAATTTACTCAAAGCGGGGAGAAATGTGGAGATTCTAAAACATCTTGCACCTGCAGAATCAATTGGAGCTCCATCCCAAGTATAAGCTATTGCACCTTCTTCCTTCCCCGTAAGATTTAATGATTTATGTTGCACCTCATCTCCCCTTCCTATTCCTAAATCAAAAGTTTCTGTTCCATTATCAAGTTCTGTAAGGGTTATAACTCCTGTGTGTGTATTATAGGCAAATGTATCGTATGCATTTTTTACTGTTGATAATACCCCATCTAAATAATTGATTTCTGTTCCTGTTGAGGTTATATTTGTTCCTCCTAAAGTTAATGTATTCGCTACTATTTCCCCACTTGAAGTTATATAAGGAAAAGAACCTGTCATATCTGCTGTTACATTTCCAAAACTACCACTTGCGTGTATTGCTCCTGAAACATGTAATCTTGAAGTTGGTGTTTCATAACCAATAGCTACTTTTGAATCTCCTGATCCTGAACTAAACATTGTTATTATACCATTTACAATATCTGCACCATATCTACCAATTACAAAAGTACTTCCTATTGTAGCGGGGTTATTTCCCCCAATACTATATTGTGTTACACTTCCTGATAAATGTAAAGAATCTTGTCTACTTTGACTATATATATTAAATACAGTTTCTTTATTTCCAAATTTATTAACTTTGCTAAAAGTAAAAGGATATCCTCCTCTACCATTATACACACCCTGTGATGTATTATGGTTTTGTAATCTCCATTCTAAATAAGAAGCTGAATCATTCCCTGATAAATCACTACTTCCTGTCCATATTGTTTTTGCAAAAGTAAGTGAAGGATTATTAGAAGCAATTTTAATTTCAGCTGCCCCCGTCATTGATTCTACCCATACTCTTGGTTTACTTGCAGATACATGTATTTCTATGTCATTCCCATTAGTATTAAAAGAAGTTACATTTGAAGGAACTGTACCTATACCTATTTGTTTACCTAATAAATTAGCGCTTGAACTTATATCTCCATTAGCTGTTATATGTGTGGCTGATATTAAAGAAGATGCACTTATAGATGAAGCTGCTATTTCTGTTCCCTCCTCTTTAAGATTTAAAGATGAATCTATAAAATTAATATATTGCCCTTCTGAGGGGATATCTCCTGTTTGGAAGTATGTTTTTAATAAATTTCTATTATTTTTTGCCATTTTTTATTTTTTATTGTACTATAAATTTATCCCCTATTGACCACGCCCCTATACCCGGAATACCCCCTACAAAGAAATCTTGTTCTATTATCCACGCCCCTATACCCGCTGTACTATTACCTCCTATTAGGTTTGATTGGGCCCATATTTGGTAACCTACCCCCTCTAATATAGTTTGTCTAGTTGCAAGTGGGGGTTTATGGGTACCTGATGGTTTTCTAGGTCTAACTTCTTCTCTAGTTAAAGGAGTTCCTGATGGTGTTGATTCTACTTCTGAGTTAAATACTACTGTTGATTTACTGTAGAATTTTTGTGGTTTTTTAGCTAATTCTTTATTTATACTATCAGGAATTAAATATCCTTGAAGAGTAATATTAAAATTAGTTTTTACAATTCTATTATCTCCTTGAGTTATTTCTGTTGTGTTATCGTATGAATCTATTTTTGCATTAAATTTAAATTTTTCAGGATTTCCCCAATAAGTATCTGAAGCGTAATTTATTGATTCTATTAATTTATTCATTTGGGCTATATAATCTGTCCATATAGTACAAGTGTATTTTAAATTTACATAATCAGGGACTACAATAGTATGGAATTCTTTTACAGGTATTCTATTTTGTAATACTGCAAAATTATCATATCTGTTTATTTTTGTATATCTTTCTTGGAAGGTATAATATAACTGGGGATTATTACCATCTACCTTATTTCCGAGATCTCTTCTTTTTTCAACACTATCTCTTTTAAACATAATAAGAGGTACTTGAAGTTTACCTTCTTTATCTCTAATATATCCATCTTTTTGAACCCCTTTCCACCTTTCAGGTGAACCATACATTAAAGGAACTGGTGTTCTATTACCATTTACAATGACTTCTGGTTTGATTATATTATTAAAATAATATGCGATAGCTTCATCGTGATCTTGTAATCCTATAGATACATCTTGTACTGTGTCATTTTTTCGAGAAGTTATTGTTCCTCTATTTTTATTTGCCCTATTATCTATGGGAAACCCCGTAGCTGGAGTACTTGTAGTAAATCCAGATTGGAGATTTTGTTGTAATGTAGTATTTGTAGCTACATGAACTATATTACTTGGATTGGAGTTTTGATTAAATGGTATGGGGATTATGTTTGGCATTATATTTTATTTGCTGTTCCCCCATCTACTTTGGTGGTTGATGGATATTTGCCCTCTCTTAATGGTATTAAATTTAATTTATCTATTCTGGAAATATGGGTCCCAACTGATATTGAAAAGCTTTCACCAAATTCTATAGTTTCCGTTGAAATTGCATAATCTTTATCTCTACCCATAATAAGTTGATTTTCAATTTTACTATCTATTTCATAAAAATTATTTCTAAAAAGTAGTAAATCCCCTACTTCAGGTATTAAATTTATCGTAATTAATTCATCTTTTAAAAACCTAAAATCAATGGATTGATTAACATCAGATCCAAAATCATCGGACGCCCATGATTGGTCTTGTCTTTCGATTAAACACGCTATTTTCATGGGTTCATAGTAATTTTTACCCGGTGCTTCACCATAAACATTAGATATTGTTTGTTCTAAAGCAAATTTATAATATGCCACTTCTGTTTGGATGATATCCTTTAACAGTTCACTATTTATAGTGTGGAACAAATTTATATCTCTACTTTTCCCAAATAATGCCATTATATTCTTTTTAGTGTTTCTATTTTAAATTTTACTGATCTTATTCCTGGTATTCTTAAATCTTTTGTTCCTAAGTCCGATATTGTCATATCTTCAATAAATTTTTCTACATCTATTTCTGCGTCCCCCCTTGTTACAAATTTAATTTTTAATTTTGTATAATCAATATTTTCTTTTTGGAGATAATCTTCAGGAGTAATATTACCTACAATAGTTATTTTTTTTAAAGCCCTAATTTGGTTTAAAATATCTGTAATTGGAAATTTTTTTTCAGACCAAATAGAACATTCTACACTATAAGTGTTTAATAATTCTGTTAATATTTTTCTTAATTTAATCATTATCCAATGTAAATTTGATATGGCATTTTTGAATAATTTTCTTGGGTCATACTTGATTCTTCGTTTGCTCTTTCTAATTGTTTAACTCTAGTTGTTTCTAATAAATCTGCTCTTAACATATCTATTAAATCTTTTTTCTCTGATTCTGCTTCACTTAATAATCTACTATAATCTAAGGTTGTTTCAGATCCAGGAATAGGTACTGTTTGATATTTTCCCCTAATACCTCCTAACATTTCTTTAGCTAAAGCTAATGCATATTTTCTAATCCATTGTCTACCTGGATCATTTATAAATGCATAAGTTGGATTTGAGTAAGGGGCATTAGATAAATCTGTTATTGTAGCAAGAGAAGCTGATTCTCCTGTTGTTGGGTCTTGTGATGGGTCTGATATATCTGTATTTATTGTGTAATCAAACCAAAGTCTATAAGATGATTTTGGGATAGGCCATAATTTTAAATACCTATCTGCATTTATTTCAAAATGATATGCTGATTTTCTAATTTGGTCATTGAATTCAATTGCTTGTAATTTTAAAACATCAAAATAAATAGGCATTAACATAAAGTTTACACCTGGTGAATAATTACCAAATCCAAAAGCTTGCATTAATGATTGAATTCCGGTTCCCGTACCCGCATATGGATCAAAATATCTATTTAATGCTGCGGGGGCATAATGGTATATTTTCTTAATTTTAACAGCTTCTGATCCACTTAAAGAGGAATTTAAGGATGTTAATAAATCATATCTTTGTTGGCCTGCCTTTACTACTAAAGATCCTGATTCTATTTTTGCAGCTGTTGAAGCTCCTATTGTCAAATACCCATAATCATTATCTGCTTGTATAGTTGTTGTATTTTGTACATGTACATTATTTAAAGATGATCCTGTTGGTTTTCCAATTAATTTTCCAAAATTATTTATAATTTGGAAATTATATACTTGTGCCCCATATTCATTAACAGATTCTTCAAAACAAGTATAAAAATTTATATCTTGTAATTCGATATCCACAAGAGGATATCCTAATCTGGAGGCACACCAAATTGATACTTTATCTGCATCTTCTCTAAAATCTGTATCATTATCATAAAACCCAAATGGGGTTGGATTAGTTGTATAACCAAATGATGAAGATCCGGGCCATATAGATATGTTTGCCATTTTTTAATTTATTTGTTCATGTATAAATATGAAAGAATTATGAAAAATATAATAATGACTATTGAATAAAAAAAAAGAGCCGCTAAAGCGGCTCTCTTTTAAATATAATTAAACTAAGTATTAAACTTGGTCTA
>TARA_R110002167_G_scaffold90855_2_pt1 | contig 12817 bp, 12 predicted proteins | sample TARA_R110002167 | Tara Oceans TARA_R110002167 (sample SAMEA4398238) | marine metagenome | biome: Polar Biome; feature: [MES] marine water layer (ENVO:01000295) within the mesopelagic zone...; material: water (ENVO:00002006), including particulate matter (ENVO:01000060) such as...... | reverse complement strand
AACCATGTCGGCAGTATGTTCGGTTTTTTCTTCACTGAAACAAAACAGGTGGTTAACTTCCAGCAAGCGATCAACTGCAATAACGATCACTTCAATCGTTTTTATCACGCTATGCTCAAGGAGGGTGTGTATCTGGCACCGGCCAGCTATGAGGCCGGATTTATGTCTGCGGCACATACCGATGCGGATATCCAAGCCACACTGGATGCGGCTGAGCGGGTTCTAAATTCGCTGTAAGTGTTCTTTACTTCTTACCTCTACCTCTGGGCCGGACGCCTCGCCGGCCCTACTTATCCTCTTTCTCCTGCATCCATCTCCCGCTTCGGCCGAATGCTATCCAGCACCGCCCTACGCTTCTCAGCAGGCATCATCTCGATTTTAGCGCGCAATCGGTTGCCACTCAGTAGATCTACGGATGCTTCCCGCGCTACATCAATGATAGAGGCAGGAAAGTCTTTGGGGGATGCCAAGATAGCCGCATCAACATGAAAGCGACACATGACAGAGCGCAGCCTAGCCAATACCGATGGGCGACTCGCGGCCGCCACCGAGCAGCAATGCAGAATATAGCGAACGCCTGTTTTAGAAACCAGGAGATATTCAGACCGTCCAGGCTCTGAAACGATCAGTTTTACGCGAAAATCATTTGCCTCATAGAAACGCTCGACCAACAGCGTATACGCTGGCCAAGGCAACAGATCCAGCTGGTAAAGTACCAGATCGTCAGGGCGCATCCAGGAGCGGAGTTCGGGAGACACGGACAAAATCCTTTTGTCTATTGCGATTCAACACTATAAATAGCCTCCTGATAAAGTTAAAGCGAAATAATCACAGCAGCTAGCCAATCGCTTCTGTAACAGTCTCACAAAAAACAACTAAAGCCATTAAAATAAACAACTTAAAAGACATAAAACTAGAGAGTCAATAATTAATCCTCATCAGTAAACAATCCCAGAACACGCTAGAAAAATAAATTCAGACCCGGCTCCGTCCATCTCTTGGTAGCTGTTCAACGCCGATTCTTGATAACATCTTATTTAATCCAATTCGTAGGGTAGCAACGCCCGTTACTATCGACACCAAGGAATCACATACTATGCAACTGACCCAACGTTTCCGCCGCCTACGTCGCACCTCTGCATTGCGTGATCTGGTTCGTGAAACTCAGCTTTCAGTTAACGATCTGATCATGCCTATCTTTATCGAGGAAGATATAGATACACCGGTCGCAATACGGACACTACCCGGAATCAGTCGCTACCCTGAAAGCATGCTTGCCGATCAAATGAAGCAGGCACAGGCAGCAGGCATAAAATCGGTCATTTTATTCGGTATTTCCCACAACAAAGATGCTATAGGTGCCGACAGCTGGAACGAAGAGGGGTTGATGGCGCGGATGATCCGCAGCGCCAAAGAAGCCGCTCCAGAGATGGTGGTAATCTCCGACAACTGCTTTTGCGAATATACAGCCCATGGCCATTGCGGCGTGATCTGCGATCAAGATGTCGATAACGACAAGACACTGCTCAATCTGCAAAAACAAGTTGTCGTTGCTGCCAAAGCGGGGGTCGATATGATCGCCCCCTCGGGAATGATGGACGGAATGATCGCCGCTATTCGAGAGGCGCTGGATAGTAACGGTTTCGAATATATCCCGGTGATGTCCTACTCCACCAAATTCTCATCCAATTACTACGGCCCCTTCAGAGAAGCGGTAGACAGCTCATTTAACGGTACCCGCGATAGCTACCAGCTCGATTTTGGCAATCGCAAAGAGGCACTGGCTGAATCATTGCGGGACGCAGAAGAGGGCGCCGATATTCTGATGGTCAAGCCCGGCATTGCCTACCTGGACCTGCTCAGTGATATTCGCCGCCATACCCATCACCCTCTAGCGGTGTACCAGGTCAGTGGAGAATACGCCATGATAAAATTTGCCGACCAAGCGGGGGCCGTCGATGGCAAGGCACTAATGATGGAAAACCTGATCGCTTTCAAGCGCGCGGGGGCAGACCTGATAATCACCTATTTTGCTCTTGAAGCCGCCGCTGTGCTAAACCAACAGAGCCGCCTCTAACACCCTAGTTTTAAACAGAACAACCTGCTAATACAGCGGGTTGTTCTCTCAAAAAGAACAACCTAACTGTCTGATATTTTTACAGTATCAATTCGCTTGCAACTTTTATTGGGTAAAATCATCCAATTAACGGAAGGCATCATTATTGCAAGCCTTACTTACAGGGGAATCGACAACAATTTCCTAGAGAACCACTATGCTACCCAAGCCGCTCTACGAAATACTACCCTACTGCTATTTTATAGTCGGCAGCACGTTATGGCTGGCTAGCAGCACGCCGCTAGAACTATTTGCCGGGGTACTACTCTATATTGCCGGTGCTCAGCAGTGGGTACAACGGAGTAATTACCGTCGCAGTGACCGGATCCGCACCAACCTGATCAATAACCACCTGCATCTTGCTGAGGAGGCGTTGCATCACGATCTCTATCCACGCTGGTTGTACGAGATGCTACCTTTCTTCTATATAGGCTTAGGCTATCAGCTGGCCAATCTTTTTCACAACCCCAGCCTAACCAACATCTTGGTGCTGGATTTCAGCTTTTCACTCGCGGCGGCGCTCTCTCTGATCATCGCAGGTTTTTTGGTATTAACCTTGCGTGGACGGCATCGATTTCAGACCCATTCGGATCCGGTAGAGCCCGACGCTAACTCGCCATCTAGCGGTGGGCGGTAGTCCGCCATGCCGAAACTTATCTACGAAACAATACCCTACAGCTACCTGCTTGCCGGAGCGTTGCTGATGTTATCCCAACAGCCCTTATTGATAGCCCTTGCAGGGTTTTTCCTCTATACCGCAGGGGCTCTCTGTTGGGTTACCCGCGCTAAATACCGTCAGCGTCATGGCCGGCGCTATCCCATCAGCGAGTACCGCAGCGAACCTAAGTTCATCACTGATCCCATCGACAATTACAGCCTCTCGACCACGCTACCCAGCAGCATTTATGAAACACTGCCTTTCGCCTACCTCTTGGCCGGCATCCTCAGCTACCAGGTCTATCTCGCGCTGACGACCTCCTTCCTGGCATATATCTCGACCATATTATTTGCCACCACCGGATTTTATACCTGGATGCTACGCAGCTATCACAGAGGCTATCACCAAGCGCACTCGCCGATGCTTAATGACTAAAACTGTTGTATGAAAAGTTCCCGCAGCCCCTCTCAGCCACTGTTCTACCTCGCCTACGGTTCTAACCTGCATCCATTGCGATTGCAGCAGCGGCTCTCCCAGTGCGAACTCATCGCACGGATAGAGATCCCCAGCCACCGGCTCTATTTCCATAAACGTGGAGAGGATAATTCAGGAAAATGTGATCTGATCTTCAGCACGCCACAGGACCGGTGCTTTGGCGCGCTGTATCAAATAGCAACCACCGACGCTGGTACCCTGGATCGCTTCGAATCGGGCTACCATCGCCGCGGTCTGACTGTAGAGATCGCAGCTGAACGCTACCAAGGATTTACCTATCAGGCAGATAAACCGATGATAGCACCGGACCTGCAACCCTTCGGCTGGTACCTTGCGCTAATCACCTCTGGCGCAGAGTTTCTGGGCTTTTCGGCCCAATACTTACAGCAGCTAGAGCGCACCAGCAGTCGCTCCGACCCGCATCCGACAAAGGCTGAACAACATCGCCAGCTAGTGCGGCAGTTACAGCTGCACAACCGCCGCTATCCTGCCCCAACGATACGCGAGGGACAGGTTATTGACTGGGATACGGTGTAAAAACGCAACCCTAAATATCAGCCGCGAGGTTACTCCACTTCGACAAGCTGATAGCTATGGCTGATCTCAACGCCACCCTTTTCAAGCATGATTGATGCAGAACAGTATTGCTCTGCCGATAAGCTGACCGCACGTTTTACGTGCGCCTCTTTCAACTTTCGACCCGAGACCACGAAGTTAAGGTGGATCTTGGTAAAAACAGCTGGCACCGCATCGGCACGTTCAGCCCTGATCTCGGCACGGCAGTCGGTAACATCTTGTCGGGTTTTTTTCAGGATCGTCATCACATCGAAACTGGAACAACCGCCTAACCCCAGCAGCAACATCTCCATAGGGCGCGGCCCCTGGTTTTTACCACCATGGTCCTCGGGCCCATCCATGCTGTAGGTATGGCCGGTACCGGTGGTGCCGTCAAAACGGGCATCACCTGCCCAATTAATGGTGACATTCATATCGACTATCGCTCTCAGAATAAGGTAGATGGATTAGCTACTGACGTCATCAGCTAGGATTAAAGCAGCTGCATCCGCAACTATTTGAATAATATTTGCAGCTGCAGACCGGGATTATCAGCGCGCATAAAGGCCTCACCAACCAAAAAAGCATCCACCTGATGCGCACGCATCGCGATAACATCCTCACGACTATGGATGCCGCTCTCAGTAACTACCAGACAGTCACTGGGGATTCGATCCAGCAACTGGTAGGTGTTCTCCAGACTGACCTCAAAACTGTGCAGATCGCGGTTATTAATACCTACAAGCTGGGCATCGACTTTTAGTGCTCGTTCAAGCTCCTCGGCATTATGCACTTCGATCAGCACATCCATACCCAACGCCCGAGCCAACTGATTCAGTTGCTGCAAGCTGGCATCATCCAGAGCGGCCACGATCAGCAGGATACAATCGGCCCCCAGCGCACGAGCTTCATAGACCTGGTAGGGATCGATAAAGAAGTCCTTACGGATCACCGGTAACGGACAGGCAGCACGCGCCTGCTGTAGATAAGCATCGGCACCCTGGAAAAAATCTACATCGGTCAGTACCGATAGACAGCTGGCCCCGCCCGCCTGATAGCTCAAAGCGATAGCAGAAGGATCAAAATCTTCCCGAATAACCCCTTTACTCGGCGAGGCTTTCTTTACTTCAGCGATTACCGCTGAGCGCCCTGCGGCGATAGAGTTACGCATCGCCTGAACAAACCCCCTGGGAGCATAAGCCGGATCCGACTGCTGTCGCTCGATCTGCTGGCGTAATTCATCGATGGAAACCTGCGCGCTGCGCTCGGCAACCTCTTCACTCTTACGCTGGAGAATTTTAAGCAGGATTGTCGGTGTATTCATTGCGCTCTGTGCCTTTAAAAAGGGTGAAAATCAGCCACCAAAAGAGGTCTAAAAACAGAATCCGATAGATTCGACAACTAAGATTTAGCAGCCAGGCTGTGGGATACATTAACCAGGGCTTCGAGCTTATGCTGGGCTGCACCGCTCTCGAGAATCTGGCTAGCACAATCGACCCCCGCTTGTAGCGACTCGACCAGACCCGCAACATAGATAGCCGCTCCCGCATTCAACTTAATGATATCGGCTGCTGGGCTCGTCTCACCCGCTAAGGCACTGCGAATCAGCGCCAGCGATTGCTCGGCATTTTCAACGACCAGGCTGTCCAGCGTTACTCGCTTTAACCCTAACTGCTCTGGCGTTAGTGTGTACTCACTGATCTGCCCGTCTTTCAACTCGGCTACATAGGTCGGGCTGGCGATACTGATCTCATCCAGGCCATCTTCGGCGTGCACCACCATCACATGACGGCTGCCCAATCGTTGCAACACTTCCGCCAGCGGCCGCACCCACTCGCGACTAAAGACGCCCAGCAGTTGATTGGGCGCGCCGGCCGGATTGGTCAACGGCCCGAGCACATTGAAGATTGTCCGTACCGCCATCTCGCGGCGTGGGCCGATGGCATGCTTCATTGCGCTATGATGGGATGGCGCAAACATAAAACCGACCCCCACCTGAGTAATACAGTGAGCGACCTGCTCCGGGGTAATATTCAGGTTCACACCCGCAGCCTCAAGGACATCGGCGCTACCGGTGGAACTGGAGACCGAACGGTTACCGTGCTTTGCCACCAGGCCACCTGCCGCGGCTACCACGAAGGCGCCTGCCGTGGAGACATTAAAAATACCTGCACCATCACCTCCGGTACCGCAGGTATCAACGATATGTTCGCCAGCAACCGGCACCGCAGTGGCCAACTCGCGCATCACCCGGGCTGCGCCCACCACCTCATCCACGGTCTCGCCTTTCATCCGTAGCGCGATCAAAAAACCACCGATCTGTGCCGGAGTTGCTTCTCCCGTCATGATCGTCCGCATTACCGACTGCATCTGCTCTGCAGTCAGATTCTGTCGCTCGGTCAGCGTTCTAATTGCCGTCTGAATGTCCATTGGGTCTCTCCTGTTCGAGGCTCTGTTATCAATAATCGAGGCAGCTAGCGTTGCAGAAAATTTCTCAGCATATCATGACCCTGCTCGGTCAGAATCGACTCGGGATGAAACTGCACCCCCTCGATATCAAGCGCCTTATGCCGCACACCCATGATCGCTTCGAGATCACCCGTAGCTGTTTCGGTCCAGGCAGTCACCTCCAAGCAGTCAGGCAAACTCTGCTGCTCAATCACCAGCGAATGATAACGGGTCGCTGAAAATGGATTAGTAAGGCCTTTAAATACGCCCTGATCACGATGATATACCGGCGAAATTTTGCCGTGCATAACCTGCCCAGCGCGGACAATACGGCCACCAAACGCTTGAGCGATGCTCTGATGCCCCAGACAGATTCCGAGGATCGGCAGCTTGCCCGCAAAATAGTTGATCGCCGCCACCGAAACACCCGCTTCGTTCGGGGTACAGGGACCGGGAGATATCACCAATTGCTCCGGCTTTAAGGCCTCGATCTGCTCGATGCTGATCTCATCGTTGCGGTAGACCTGTACGTCCACCCCAAGCTCGCCAAAATACTGGACGATGTTATAGGTGAAAGAGTCATAATTATCGATCATCAACAGCACAGTAAAACCCTTTTCAATTATCCTTCGTCATTCATCCCGAGCCAGGAGCCCGCCCGATTAGCCCGCTAGGGAGGGAGCAGAATGCTACCACAAAATCAGCAATAGGCGCCAAAGCCTAACAGGGCCCAGCGCGTTTTCAGCAGCGCAAAAAAAACCCGATGATCTGCCTCATCGGGTTTTCTTAAAACAGAACGTGCTAAGCGATATTACTTCTTCGCTTTAGCCTTAGCCGCCTTACGCTCTAGTTCGGCAGCAATTACCTTCTCAGACACCGAATTCGGGCACGGCAGGTAGTGCGCAAACTCCATCGAAAACTGTCCACGACCAGAGGTCATAGTGCGTAGAGTACCGATATAACCGAACATCTCGGACAGTGGCACATCGGCCTTGATCCGCACACCGGTCACACCCGCCATCTGATCTTTGATCATCCCGCGTCGACGGTTCAGATCACCGATAACATCACCTACGTGATCGTCTGGGGTGAACACATCGACTTTCATGATCGGTTCGATCAGCTGAGGAGACGCCTTAGGCATGGACTGACGGAAAGCGCCACGGGCAGCCAATTCAAACGCGATGGCCGAGGAGTCAACCGCGTGGAAACCACCGTCGAACAGCTCAAATTCAACATCCAGAACCGGGAAACCCGCTACTGGACCGGTGCCCATCATGTTCTTGAAGCCTTTCTCGACCGCGGGGAAGAACTCTTTAGGGACGTTACCGCCGACTACCTTTGAGGTGAATACGAAACCACTGCCTGGCTCGCCGGGCTTGATATAGTAGTCGATCTTACCGAACTGACCCGAGCCACCCGACTGCTTCTTGTGGGTGTAGGAATCTTCCAAAGCCTGGGTGATCGTTTCCCGGTAAGCCACCTGTGGCTGACCCACTTCCAGATCAACGCCGTAGGTGCGCTTAAGGATGTCAACCTTGATATCCAGATGCAGCTCGCCCATCCCCTTAAGGATGGTTTCGCCCGAATCTTCGTCGGTCTCAACCCGGAACGAAGGGTCTTCGGCGATCATTTTGCCGATCGCGATGCCCATTTTCTCGGACCCGTTCTTATCTTTAGGGGCCACGGCGATAGAGATTACCGGCTCAGGGAAAACCATCGCCTCCAGGGTGCAGGGATGCTTAGGATCACAGAGGGTGTGACCGGTCTGAACGTTCTTCATCCCGACGATGGCAATGATATCACCGGCTTGCGCACGGGCGATTTCGTTACGGTCATTGGCGTGCATCTCAACCATACGACCGATCCGCTCGGTCTTGCCGGTAAAGGAGTTCATGATGCTCATCCCCTTCTCCAACACACCCGAGTAGATACGCACGAAGGTCAGGGCGCCGAAACGGTCATCCATGATCTTGAACGCCAACGCGCGCAATGGCTCGTCGATAGAAACCGTTGCCACTTCACCCGTGGGGTTACCCTCCTCGTCGGTCAGCGGCTGAGGCACAACATCGGTCGGGCAGGGCAGGTAATCAACCACCGCATCCAGAACCATCTGCACGCCCTTGTTCTTGAACGCAGAGCCACAGTAAGTTGGGAAGAAGTCCAGAGCGATAGTGCCCTTACGGATGCAGCGCTTGATATCCTCAATAGAAGGTTCTTCGCCCTCCATGTACGCCATCATCAGGTCGTCATCCTGCTCAACCGCTTTCTCGATCAACATCTCGCGGTACTCTTCGACCTGATCAACCATGTCAGCAGGGACGTCAAGAATTTCGAAATTCTCGGGCAGACCAGAGTCATCCCAAACGTACGCCTTGCGGGTCAGCAGGTCGACCATGCCGACGAAGTTCTCTTCAATCCCGATCGGTAACACCATCACTATTGGATTGGCACCCAGTACTTTCTCAACCTGATCGACGACGCGCAGAAAGTCTGCACCCATTCGGTCCAGTTTGTTAACGAAAATGACCCGCGCAACTTCGGACTCGTTAGCATAACGCCAGTTGGTTTCAGACTGGGGCTCAACTCCGCCCGAACCACAGAATACACCTACACCACCATCCAGTACTTTCAAAGAGCGGTACACTTCAACGGTGAAGTCAACGTGCCCGGGCGTATCGATGATGTTAAAACGGTGATCTCTCCAGTAACAGGTTGTTGCTGCTGACTGGATAGTAATACCCCGTTCCTGCTCCTGATCCATGAAGTCAGTGGTCGCAGCACCATCGTGAACTTCACCGGTTTTATGGATCTTACCAGTCAGCTTCAGAATACGTTCGGTGGTAGTCGTTTTTCCCGCATCAACGTGAGCGAAGATGCCGATGTTTCTGTACAGGGATAGGTCAGTCATTGGGTTACTCAATAGGTCAGGGCGTAGAAATAGCGCGCGATTATACTAGGAATTAGCAGCAGTGGCCAACTATCGAATGAATTAATGAAAATTACCGTACAGATCGCAAGCTGCCTGCTGGGGATCTATAGAGTTTCTTTTCGACGCCACCCAGATAAGGGTTTCAATTCGCGTAACAGCGCCTCAAAGGCTAATCGCAGGTCTGAATCACCGCCTGCAAGCGACAAGCCCTTTCGGGTCAACTGCTCTGCACGGGCACGATCATTCATATGTAATCGCAGCCGAGCCAACTGCAGATAGATCAAAGGATCCCGAGGCTCGATCCGCTGCGCGCGCTCTAATTGCGCCAAGGCACCCTGCAGATCGCCTCTGAATTCAAGACTATCGGCTTGCTCCATCAGCGCCAAGAGAACAGGCGAAGGCCCTGGATAACTTGCAGCAGAGGAGGACCCCGCTGGGATCGCGATCGCAGATTTAGCCTGCAGACCTTCCTTCGCCATACCGCTAGTCACCTCCTTAGCTTGCGGGTGCGGTTTTTCCTGCACAGCGGGTTCTGCTTTATTTTGCCCCCCTGTCCATGTTTCACCCTGGCTTACAGGGGGCGCGTCGACCTGAACCTGCGAAGGCAAAACCCTTACAGCCGCTACAGGCCCCTTTTGAGACACTGGAGACTGGACTTGGCCTCTATCTTCAACAGGCACGCTAGTATTAGCCGACTGACCTGCACAACCCACCAGCAGCAACATCCAGGCGGCTCCAGCGAATCGCCGCAGATCCCGTCCACACTTAGCATTCCAAACATTACTCATCAGCAAACCATCTCTTCAGGCAAACAGGCTAATTACCAAACAACCGCGAAAACCAACTCTGTGCACGTCGTACCGGAGACTGTAAGCCGCAACCTGCGAACTCAACAGGCTCCGAACCCTTGATGAAAGGTATCAGCCGGGCATTGGGGCAGCCTTCATCGGTTAACATTCCACTTGCATCATCCACCCATAGGTAGCTGATATCAGCAGGCGCTATCGGCTCAAATGCAGCGGATGGCAGCTGGGTCATCAGCTCAGCCCAGACCTGCAAGGCACCACTACTGCCGGTTAAGGGGGTGGGGCGATTATCATCCTGCCCCAGCCAGCTCACCGCCAAATAATCTCCGGTAAAGCCGGCAAACCAACTGTCGCGCTGATCATTGGTCGTCCCCGTTTTCCCCGCCATATTGAGCGAATCGGGAAAACGTTGGTAGAGCGACTTCGCGGTACCTTCGCGTACCGTCTCCTGCAACGCATACTGCAACAGATGAATCGCCGCAGGACTGAACTGCTGCTCCAGCTCAAATGGATAACTGGTTAACAGCTCACCCTCAGCGGTCAGCACCGAGCGAATCGATCTTAGCGGTGTTTCAAAACCGTTTGCAGCGATAGTCTGGTACAGCTGCATCACCTCCAGCGGACTCAGGCTAAGCGATCCCAGCAACGTCGAGGGATAGGGCATAATCTCACGCTCCACCCCGAGTCGCTGCAGTACATCGACCACCTTCGCCATCCCCTGCTCCATCCCCAGGTTGGCGGTTGCCAGATTATAGGAGCGAGACAGCCCCAGGTGCAGCGGCACCAAGCCATTCACCTTGTGATCAAAATTATTCGGGCTCCAGATCGAGCCATCTGGATTCTCCAACCGCAGCGGCTGGTCTTTAATCGCACTGATCAGGGTATAGCGTTGTGGCTGTTCTAATGCAGCCAGATAGACCGCAGGCTTAACCAGGGAGCCAATCGGCCGTATCGCATCAAGCGCTCGGTTAAATCCCTGATAGCGGGGTTCCCGATCACCGACAACCGCAACCACCTCGCCGGTCTGGCTATTGCCGACAACCAGCGCCCCCTGAAGCCCGTTGATCGCATCACCATGACGACGCTCCAAGCGTTTAACCACCGTCTGCAGACTCTGTTCAGCACGAATCTGCACTACCGGATCGAGACTGGTAAACACCTGCAGTCCTTCCGAAGAGAGATCCTGCTGACGATAATCGCGGCGTAACTGACGCTTAACCAGATCCAGATAGCCAGGGAACGCCCCCTTGGTCAAACTGCTCTTGGCGACCACAGCCAGCGGCTGCTGCGTTGCCAACAGCGCAGTACGCTGATCGATACCTCCACTCTGCTGCAGCAAGCTGATGACAAGATCGCGGCGCGCTTTGGCGCGGTCTGGATGGCGGCGCGGATCATAATATGAGGCCCCCTTGACCAACCCCACCAGCAGCGCCTGCTGGTCGACAGATAACGCATCCAGTGGACGGCCAAAATAATACTGACTGGCCAGGCCAAAACCATGGATAGCACGATTCCCTGCCTGACCCAGATAGACCTCATTCAGATAGGCTTGAAGGATCTCATCCTTGTCATAATGAAGCTCCAGCAGCATCGCCATCGGCGCTTCCATCAGCTTACGCAACAGACTCCGCTCGCTGGAAAGGAAGTAATTCTTGACCAACTGCTGAGTCAGGGTACTGCCCCCCTGAACCACCCGCCCTGCACGCAGATTGGCCCAGCTGGCGCGGGCAATGCCACGCAATGAAATGCCATGGTGCTGATAGAAATGACGATCTTCGGTCGCTACCAGTGCCTGAATCAACAGTGGCGGAACCTGCTCCAGCCGGACCAGATCACGGTCTTCGTTATCCGCCGGATAAATCCCCCCCACCAGCACCGGCTCTAAACGCGCCAAAGAGAGCGACTGGCCATGACTGCTGAGGCGCTGCAACTGGCCACCAGAAAAGTGCAGTTCCAAGCGTCGTGAAGGCTCCTTACCATCGGCAAAATCAAACCCGCGGGTAATCAACTCAACCCGCCAAGATTGCAGCTGCATCTCACCGGGGCGCGTTGGCTGGGCGACTTGCTGGTAGCCCAGCTGCCTCAGCTCAATCGCGAGGGATTCGGCGGTCAGTACGCGGCCCGCATATAATTCCAGCGGGCGGGCATATACCTTGGCAGGAATGGCCCAGCGCTGACCCTCAAAACGGCTGCGAATGCTGGCATCCATATAGAGCAGCGCCAAGCCGAACAACACCAGCAAGACCAACAGCACTTTAAAAAATAAGGACCACCAACGAAACCCGGGGTTAGCAGGGGATCGGGCGGAACGGGACTTAGATGAAGCTCTCTTTTTTGACATGGCGCGAAGTATAATCACTCTGTGCACAGATGTGGAACTAACGATGACCGACAGCCGCTTAATAACCGCCTTGCAACAGCCACAGTTATTTAACCACCCGGTTGACCGCTTCAGGCTGATCCAAACCCACATATCCTGGGTGTTACTCACCGGCCACTTCGCTTACAAATTACGTAAACCAGTCAATCTTGGCTTTCTCGACTTCAGCACGCCACAGCAGCGCTTTGAGGATTGTCGCGAGGAGCTGCGGCTTAACCGGCGTTTTTCTCCCGAGCTGTATCTCGGACTAATCCGAATCCAGGGCACACTCGATCATCCGCAGCTCGAAGTTGCGGATCCGCTCCAACCGTTCGATCCATGCGCTCTGGAGTACGCGGTACAGATGGTGGAGTTCCCACAAAGCCAGTTACTGTCGCAACAGCAACCACTGCCAAAACCTGAATTACTAGCGCTAGCACGGGAGCTT
>TARA_R110002167_G_scaffold55962_4_pt1 | contig 12817 bp, 13 predicted proteins | sample TARA_R110002167 | Tara Oceans TARA_R110002167 (sample SAMEA4398238) | marine metagenome | biome: Polar Biome; feature: [MES] marine water layer (ENVO:01000295) within the mesopelagic zone...; material: water (ENVO:00002006), including particulate matter (ENVO:01000060) such as...... | reverse complement strand
AGAGCCGTTATAGCATTAAACGCGTCAACATGCTCTTTACTACCATCGTGATATCCTGCTAAGGAATCTACCTGAGCTGCGCCATACCACACCGTATTAACACCATTACTCTCAGCAAATGCACAAGCAATGGTGTTAAACATCTGATTCCTAAAGGGTACATAAGATACAGGTTGTGCATCTCCAGCGATCTTGCTGATATCTGGGTTATCGATGTCTGTATTGGTGATAGATGACTTAGTTGCGATATCTTTGAAGAACCTCGCATCAATAACTGTGTTAGTCACTACAACATCTGCGAACTTGTCGCGGATAGCTGATATCTGCCTATCGATACACTCGAGTTCCCTGATATGTCGTTGTCCATAGTCAAATGATATGGTGTGAATCGCTGTAAATCCTTGATCTACCGCCATATGTAGGAGGACTGTGCTATCCATACCCCCTGAGAGTGTTAATACTAGTTTATCCATTATTCTCCAATTGATAGTTTAAGATATCCATCTTCATTATCACTAAAATCTTTATGAGGCCATGGTTCAAGCTCTTCATGACTACCATCCTCGTGTAGCCGCCTAAAATCGAGGTAGCCACTACCGTCTCCATCGACAGATACGGTGATGTCTCGAGAAGATCCATATACACCGCATGTAGTTATTGTTTTGAGTAGTTGTATGAACTCAATTAGCTCTTCTTCGTGTCCTCGTACTCTAATGTCTACGTATTGTTTCATATTCATGATCTTATCAATTTTCTACTTTTGATTCCATCCTCGATATCCTCATCTAAGTATACACCAACCTGCTTCATTGCAAGCAGCTCATCTACTGTATATTTGTCAGTGGCTTTAGGTGGACCATCTACCATCTTGGCATCACGTCGTGGAAACCAACCTCTATATGTTCGTGGGTGATTTGTTAACCATTCACCTTTATGAGACTGCATCTTCTTGTTCTTCGTGTTCGTCTGGTACATCGTCAGTAATTTCATTTGAATACTGCCATTCTGCTTGGATACGATCTTCAATCTTAGGCATAATTGTATCTTGCCATAACTCTGTCTTCTTCCTCCAGCTTTTATAATATCCTAGCTTGGTGCCGTCTTCTAATGCGTATGTTGACCCATTCTGGATGACAGCTCCTAGACCAACCGCTAAATCTAACAAGCCATAGTACCTATCTAGCCCTGTTGCGAAGGATAAGTACATCTCACCTTCAAGATATTGCTTAATGAAGCGATTCTTACGTGTTAAAGCGCGGATTAGTACACCTGCGAAGTTCTTCTGCATGACAGCGGTGGTGGCATCAGTTGTCTTACCTCCATCAGACTTCATTGGTTTCCTTGCAAGCTGAACAGTCACAGATGGTAGGAAAATACAAGCTTTTCCACCGGGCATATTCTTCTCGATTGATGGATACATTGCTGATGGGTCGTCATATACATGGTTAGTGGCGATAACTGTAGTTTTAGTGATTGCCCCCATATTAGTACATGTTTGCATCAAGCCTTTCATTGCTCTAGCTCTAGATCCCATATCTGGTGCTACATTATCCTTATCCATTCGCTTAAGCTCAAGTTCGGACTGTAGATTACCTAAAGAATCAATAGCAATGATGAACTCCCCCTCAGCTCCCGCTTCTTTTACCTTTGTGAGGAAGTTGTATATGGAGATCTTTGTCTGTTCGATGCTTAGACACGGAACGTACTTAACTTTATCGATGTCTAAGCCTAAACGCTCAGCGCCATCGGGGTCAATCGCGTTTTCTGTATCAAAGATAACAACTGTTAGACCTTCTTTTTGTGCATTTGCTAGAATCTTCTGTAGGAATAGTGATTTACCTGTCATAGACTCACCAGCTAATACAGTCACGCGGCCTTTTGGGATACCTCCATGGAGGGAGCCTGATATAATAGCATTAAGCACGTGAGAGCCTGTATCGATCCAACCATCTACTACACTGAGCGTACTATCACTAAGATATGTAGCATACTGGTTTGTATCATCTATTGAATCTAGGATTTTTCTCTTCTCCTTCTCGGATCTACTCATATGTATATGATATACACTATAACCAGCTAATCAACTAACTCTTTACATAAAAACGGCTGTTAGAGCATAAAACTCTAACAGCCGTGATGTATACGATTACGATTAACTACTACTTATCAAACAACTTAATGACCTTATCGTCGCTACCTGCGTCAGGAGAACCAGCGCTTTCAGGTGCGGGGGTGTTAATAGAGTTGTACTGAGCAAGAATCGTATCAGTTAGCGCCGCATTTGATACTGCGATTGATGCTTTACTGAATGTCCAGTCGTTTACTTTGTCAGCTCCATCGATAAACTCCATAAACAAGTATGGGTATGATTGAACAGACAGTTGACCTGTCTGGCCGTTAGGTTGTACATGGAGGATGACTGGATTAGCAACGGTTAATTCGGTGTCTGTTTCTTTTACAGTCTTACCAACAACAGTTCTACCTACTTGATCGGAAAATACGATAATTGTTTCTTTCATATGTTATAATTGTATATTAGATTTTGACATATTCAACTATACTTTTTGCTTTTTCTATAGCAATTTTAGCTGCATCAGATAGAGCGCCTTGTTTGGTTGAGGAGTATGTCAAAGCATCGCGGAGCGTTAGGACAGCTCTACGAATTGCTTCAACTTCAACTGAGATGATCTCACCAGAGCCATTATCAGCGCCTGTTAGTACATCTTTAATAATATTCCCCATTGTACTAACACCTTTAGATTTACCACGCTTATATGGTGGTGATTCTCTCGGGGTGTCATCAAACTGAGGATTGTCTAGGTAGCTTGGTTCTGCCATGTCATTAATTATTAAACAAATCGAATAATTCAACTCTTACATTCTCATTAGGTTTACGAATCTTCCACCCAACGTTATCATAGAACCTTTCGATCGACTGAAATAGGATCTTTTCAAACATCTTATCGTAGTCTGGCCTGAAGATCTCCGCAAATTCCTTTGGATAATCATGCTTAAACCCAATAGTTGAGATACCATACTTGTTAGGTGTTTCAACATACATGTATCTACACTTGTCTCCTGTGGATACATCTTCATACAAGTTGCTAATGCCAAGCTTATCAATTATCTTGTTATAGAAGTATGCAGATTTAACATGTATAGGCATGCCTTTGACTGTATTAAACTCGTTACAGTCCGGTGCATACTTACTATAACCTTTAACACCCATAACAAATGCAAAGTCAGCTGGCGCAAGTGTCTTAAACACCTCGTATGTCTCATTAAGTAGCTTATTTGTCTTAGCCATTGACTGTGTTGTAATCAATGTCTCAATAATCTTCTTCGCATATGGTTTAATAGCATTAGGCATAGTGGTCCTCACCACCTCAACACCCGTATACTTAAACTTACTCTCCTTAATACCTTCATTATCTAAGATATGCAGCACATACCGCTTCTTCTGAAGGAATAATCCCTTATCTGCAATTACTTCTCGCTTGAATACGAACTTACTATCATTAGTCCTTAGAGACTTGTGTGCCCATGTTGTGATATTCTCATTTAGTGATGCTTCTAGCTTATCAACAGCTTTATAGAATACATCTGATATGTTCTTTCTATCCATTAACGGCACCTGATCCTCAATACACTCCAAAGAGAAGTAGCAACTATCAGTATCACTATATACCCAGCTATCATCAAGTACCTTCTCATCAGTTACACCATATTCATCTTTTAAATGGTTCTTCAATATCTGACCCGCTTCCTTAATAACAGCTTGACCTGTCAGTGTAACAGATGATGCGATATCATCATCACCAATTGGAGCTCTCTTGTTACCCATATAACCATAGCACGAGTTAAGTAAGATCTTCTGCGTCATCTGCATTGCATTCAATCTAAACTCATCGATCTTAAGCTGCTTAAGATCATCCTCACTACCTGACTCCTTTTCAAGTTTATTAATCTTGCGCTTGACCTTCTTTAGATCCTTCTGAACACTAACACGCTTTGCATATAGGTGTTCTAAGAACTCTGGAATGATACCTTTAACCTTTTGTGTGAATAGAATACCAGCTTTAGATACAGCACATTGCTCAGCCTTAATAAACTCACCAAACTTGGCTGGGGTGAGTTCAAACATCTTACCTGATACATGATGCACAGCGATGTTACCTTCAGCTGTCTTCTCAATACGACCCACTTTAGTTTCTGGTGATGTATTCAGAGATATCATCACATTTGGGTATAGAGAGTTAGCATCAAACGATACGATATTCTTCTTAAAGCCTCTCTTTGGTTCAGATACATAAGCACCAGGGTTCTTACCATTATCTGCATACCGTTGGAATGTAGAGATAATTTCACCACGAGCGCGCGCTCTATTAGCTAGTGTACCATTAACAACACTAAGTGTACCCATCGCAGACTCTAGTGTTGTTAGACCAATATAGGACAACATCCTCAATAGCTGAACATACTGAAGCTTCTCTTCTAGTCGAACCATAAGAGCAACGTCTTTAACGTTATACTCAATGAACTTATCCCAATTCTCATCTGAAAACGTTCCTAGATTAACAGCTCCAATATCAATCTTATTCTCACCAAGCTCAAGCTCAGCGATCGCATCAAGTTTATATGACTCTCTCAACTTAAGACAGAATCGTCTATAGATTTCAAGGTAGTCCAAGCATGAGATACCATCAATATAGAATCTTTGTTGCTCTTGTCCAAACTTACCACGCATCGTTCTAGAATGTACCCTACCAAGTGGTGATAGCTCGTGGATGGCTTCTTCACCACACACCTTAGCTATCCTATTAATGATGTATGGCATATCGAAGAACTCTGAGTTCCAACCAGACAAGATATCAGGATAGTCTGAGCTAATATAATTGATGAATGTCTGTAGTAATTCTTTCTCAGTCTTGCATGCTATATATGTAACATTATCTTGTGGTTTGGTAATCTCCTTTGTGCCAATAGTGTAGTACTCTTTCGATAAGTTGTCCCAAAGTGTAATGGCATTGATAGCATCCTCTGGATCTTCTGGATTGGGCATCCCATTTGGTGAGTAAGTCTCAATATCAAAGAAGCATATCTTCAGATCGAACTGAGAGAACTCAACAGACTCATTTTCCTTCCAATATGTATCCAACAAGAACTGCTGAGCTGGAGGTAGATTCTCAAACACTCTCTTGATATTGGAGTCTCTTAGAAACCTACCTCTATCATAGTTATTTCTGAATGTCTTCTTAGATAGCTTAGTTTTATAGATGGATGTCTGCTTCCCCTTATTATCTTCTAGGTAGATATATGGCTCATGAGTACACTCTCTCAGAATTCTATTACCATCCTCATCCCAGGTGAACAAATGACAGCATCCACGCTTATTGTCATATACAACATTTCTATACATTAATCATATTATGGCCTAGTTCCATTAAATATCAACAGGTATATGAAGGATCATAATGGCGTAGTTAAGAGTTTGTCGCAGTTGGTCACACTAACTGAGGATGCTACAAGTGCATCTGCTCTTGGAGGTAGCCCAGGTGGGTTCGAGCCAGATGAGAATATCGATTCGACTGATTCATATGCACCTGGTGATGCTCGGGTACCGAAGTCCATCTTTGGTGGTGTTCTGACTCGTGATGGGGCAGCTATGAAAACCAAAAAAGGTAAGAAGAAGAAGAAGAAGGTTGAAGAAGACGAAGAGTCGCAGATGGATACTGTAAGGAGCTTGGGTAAAGTCCAGACGCACAATCTTGCAACAGAGGGTGAGAGAGTATCATCGATATCTTCAGCAGATACGCAAATGTTAGAGCAAATGGGTTATAGTAAGAGAGGTGAAGCTTTTTATGGCGATTATGAATTGTATGTTTTTGAGGCAACTGGTCAAATTGCTAATTTAATGGATAAATTAGGATTACCAAAATACCAGTTAGCTATACAAAGAATTGATACTGATTTTACAAATATTAAACAACAAGAGCAATCAAATCCACCTGTTGGAAAAGTCCCTGTGAAGGGGGGCATGATTTGGTTAAAAGATACAATTGAATTGTGGTTAGGTAAGTATGGCCCATTTATAATGTTATCTCATAGTGATGCTAAAAACAAGACTTACAAAAGTGTTCTTAAAAGATTAAAAATCAATTTTACAGAAAAAGATGTTCCAGACTTTGCTGCTGGAGGTGATAAAAAGGCGGTTATCATACAGTAAGGAGCTTGGGTAAGTTACTCAAATCTCGAAAGTAGTTTGCGAGAAGGATCACCATATGGTGTCCGTAAAGTCTCAATAAACGCTCCGATATTTCTCGGATCTTCTAAGAGTCTATCATCAGCAATAGCTCTAAGCTTAGAGATATTACCATAATATTTAGATCTGTTTTTCCAAGCAAGAATCGTGTCTATCTTATCGCTAAGTTCTTCGCTAGTACCAAACCGTAGATCTGATGGCGCAGTGCTATATGTGCACATATCCTGGCAGAGACATGGTATTCCAAGTGCACATGCCTCAATGAATTTGATATCAGACTTAGCTCTGTTGAAATTGTTCACTTCTAAGGGAGCGATCATCAGCTGAACGTTCAAACTAGCAATCTTACCAGGGTATTCAAGGAGATTCTGCCATGGGTGGAATTCAATCTCACGCGACTGAACTAGGTCAACAAGCTGAGGTGGAAAAGCACCGACAAATACCCACTGATATTTGTTAACTGTTGATCTGATATAATCTCTCACATGGGATAGATCATCTTTACCACCTGTCTTATTATCAACATCATAGTGAGCTCCTGATCCAGTATACAATACACGAGGCTTTCTCTTATTAACCTCATGAGATCTAGCTACCTGTTTTCCGTCGAAAAGATTACCCATCCAAAACTGTGGTAAGAAGTTAGGTACAACAGTTATTTCCTGCTTGCCTGTTTTCTCTCTATACAGATCTCTCATGAATGGACATGTTACTGTTACCTCATCACACAAGTTAATGATATCAATACAATTACTACGCACTTCATCATTATCGAATGCTGGTTTAAACTTGTTATAGTCTGGGATCTCCTCTCTAAATACAACATCATCAACCTCATATATGATCTTGAATCCCATCTCATTCTGTATCTTCTTGAGATGTTCAACGAACTCCTTCTGCGGAGTTGAGCATTGCCTTTGGACCTTTACACACTTTACTCCCTGATACCATCTCGGATCAGCAACCATAGCTGTTGTCGACTGCGACAAACCTACACCTGTGCTATTAATGATAAGCTCAGGCCATAACACTCGCCAATGCCCACATCCACTATAGTCAGCTACAAAGTTTACATACCTCTCAGCGGTGGCCTCTTTCTGAGGCTCTGGTGCAGTAGGTTCAGGTTTATTGTGATGAGTTCCAAACGGACTTACACCAAAGGGCGATGTGAATGGTGAAGGGCCTAGCATGTATTATGTACTCTCTCCCTCATTATAATCAACACGTCTCGTGATGCCATTCTCCTTGGCGAGGAAAATTATATCACCGGTTACTGCCTTGATAGACTCTTTTCTGTGAGATATTACTATCGAGCATTCATCTAACTCTTCAACGCGCCTATCAAGTATATCTGTTACAATCTCAATACCCTTCTCGTCAAAAGATGAATCAAATAGTTCATCATAAATTGTTAGGTTATATTTAACATTGCCCTGTAACCTTCTGATGTCTGCAAATGTAAACAAGCATGCTAGGTCAATAGCTTTTCGCTCAGCACCAGAGAAGTTGAAGTATGAACACACTTTATTCTTCTCATTTAGTATCTCCTCTTCAAAGTACTCGTTAAACATACATATAGAGTTTGAATCTAATTCTCTCAGATAATGAAGCAGTGTATTGTTAAGCAGGCTGAGCAACTTGTTTACAATATATGACTTCACTCCCTCCTCTGATACAACATATTTGATAACATTGAGCTTGTCTATATTCTTTTTGTGAGACTCTAGCTCTTTGTTTGATACTTTTAATCTTTTAACACTCTCAATTATTAGTGCATCAAACTCTGTAGTCTTAGATGCAGCAGTAACCATATCCTCTGCTAGTTCAGATTTCCATTTATTAAGTTGCTCAATACGGGCTTTGTTATTGGCTTCCTCATTAATCTGTCGCTCTACATGATCAATTTCATCGCGGATGTCATCAACCCTCTGTTGGGACGATTTCTTTGATTTATTAGCTGAGTTTAGGTCCTCGTTAAGCTCTTTTATATCCTCAACTAAGAGTATCATCTCATTCTTTATGATGAGCTTACCCTCCGCAACGGCATCGCAGTCATGCTCAGTCATTGTCCGCAAACATATAGGGCATGTTTCTTCATCGGTACCAATAGTATTATACTGAGTCTTCTTATGTTTAGCAGTAGTCTTCTTCTCACTAATAACTGTTAAGAGTTGTTGGATTTGAGTATCATCCGTGATGATTTGTCTCTTACACTCAGCTATATCCTCTAGAAGTGGTGTCTTGTCAGCGACGTCACTATCCTTAACCTTCTGCTCAAGCACATCTAACTCCTTTTCATTCTCAGCCTTTCGACCTTCATACTTATTAAGTCTATCTTTACGAGACTTAAGCATTACTATGCGTTGATCTTTAAGACTGCTTAGACCTCGGAGCATCTCTGCATTAGATGAGAGACATATGTCATAAGATTTCTTGATATCATTAAACTCGTTACGTATATTAGAAAGCATCAAGCTGAACGCTTCCATACCAAAGATATCCTCAATAAACTTACGCTTATCTACCTTACTCTTAGCCATAAATGGTATAGCGTTGTTAACCGTCATTATAACACAATTCTGGAACACAGATGGTGATGCATTCAGAACTGTGCATATGTACTTGTTAGTATTTTGAATCGTATCTCTTGTTATATCTTCTCCATTCTTATATAGATATACTCTTGATGGGTCGAGGGTCCTCACAATCCTATAGCTATCCGCATTGTCATTAACAATGACATCGAAATGTAGCTCTACGCACGTTCCACCACCTGTTAGATAGTTTGTAATAAGATCCTTCTTGATGGGTCTCAATGTTTCTCCAAATATAGCGAAGTATAACGCATCAGCTATTGTACTCTTACCAATAGCATTACGGCGCTCAGGCTTATCTCTATTAATACCAGTTAGCACATGTAGACCTTTCTTAAAGGGTATTTCAACAATCTCCTCCCCAACAGATAGGAAGTTAGCTATTTTTATTGTCTTAAACTCTACACTTTTCATATAAATCAATAGTATAATTAATTACAGGCTCTTTATCCTCAATATCTAGCAAGTTAACAAACTCTCTGATAGCTTGAGGTATGTCAACCCCTGAAAAATCCTCTTTATCCTTCTCACTATCTAGTAACATATCAAAGTTAATGTCATAATCGACTGTTAACTCCGCTGGATGTAGTAATCCAAGCTTACTTACTAGTATATCTGTGTCTCCTTGGGTGATGTTCTTATCAATCTTTAGCTTTACTATATTATTAGTAACTATTGATCGTATAGTATTCGTAAACGACCCAGCTCGCGTCAATTCACTAAGTAATAGCTTCTGATAAGTTGGTGATACTTCATTTTCGATAAATTCATAATTCAGACTCTCTATATCAAGTAAATAATAACCTTTTGTGTTGCCTGTATCACCGAAGTCCATCTGAAAAGGGTTACCAACATATAGAATGGTCTTATCCCTAAACGATCTCTCCTGTCTTGTGTGGAAGTGACCAGATATAATCAATGATCCCTTATCAGTTAGGTCTTTAATCTTGTATCCCTCTGAACACGTCTTATATGTGTTCATCTGAAACGTTTCCATCTCTAGATGGCCAAAGATTATATCACTCTTAGGTATACTTGATATGTCTGTGTTCCATGGACAAAATGTTATTACTCTATCAAACGCTTCTACTGTTTCAGCGCGGCTTAATACAGTGACATTCTTCGAATTCTTAAATACAGCCATCGAATTGATGTCTGTTCTGTGCTTATAGTATATATCATGATTACCTACAATAGCTATTAGGTTAAAGTCACTAAACAAGTGCATTATATCCGCTGATATCTGCAATGTATCAACAGATATCTCACTTCTACTATGATGCCAATCACCACAGAAGATTACATCTCTAATCTTCCGCTTTTTGAGGTCAGCTACAAACCATTTCGCCCATTTCATCGCATGAGCATGCCACTCAGCGCTGTTAGTATGTATACCTAAATGTAGATCAGAGAATATAGCTACCTTAGATCTCTTAATTGTAGTAATCATTCTCGTCTTCAGCAGGCTTCACATATACATTACCTCCACCATTCTCAGGGTCAGACATCATAGCGTCATAAGCCATCTCACGATACCTTGTTATTGTATCATGATGTTTTTTTTCCTTCTTAATCCTATTAATAAAGGCGTTAAATGCAATTGTTGTGAAGTATGAGAACGGATTAGAGTTATTTTCAAACTTATACTTCTTTTTAGATAGAGCAGCGTACATTTTTACGATTGCATCTCCAACCATATCCTCTTTATAAGAGTAATTGATGAAGTTTGACTTAAAGCTAAGCCCATTTGCAATCTTTGTTATATTCTCCGCAAGATCGTCGGTTAAAATATCCGAATCGTAGTATTTTTGTAGAGATTCTTTGAAAACTTTAGGCTCTACATAGTATACTTCATTGGATCTATCTTTCTTCTTCCTAGCCATTATATAATGATAGTATATGATTACATTTTTTCAACTATTATGTTTGATGTATATTCAATATTCTCCTTGTTATATATTTGCTTGCGCTTATCAGCGTGTAAAAGGGAATATCTCAAGTTATCATATACATCATATATTCTTAACTTATCCTTTGTGGGGTGTAAGCGTAATCCACGACCAATTGACTGAACTGTTCGTATAAACGCCTTACCCGCCATTGCAAATATGATATTATGTAGATTCTTAACATTGACTCCTGTTGAAAAGATCTTACTAATGGCTACACACACGATATTATCAGCTTCCTCCATACGAGCTTTGATTTGCTCCCTCACTTCTACCTCAACCTCACCGATAATGTAGTATACCTCCTTACCTTCCATGCCTTTTAATGCATTATAGATAGCTGCTCCATGATCTAAGTGATTAACCAGTATCAAGGTGTTATTCTTCAGATTATTAGCTAGAGCCTTGATAACTCCTATTCTATACTCACTATTATACACGTATTCTAGCTCCTCCTTGTACTTATCAGTGGAAGTATACTTAGGCGGTAGTAGATAGTCTATTCTCAGCATGGATACCCCAACGTTTGCTAAGAAGCCCTCATCTCTTAGTGTAGAACTGTTTTTTTCATATAGCACTGGACCGAACTTACCTATAACCCCCCAGTAATCTAGTGAATTGTCGGGGAGTGTGCCTGTAAATCCATACTTGTTGAGTGTTAATAACTTATCTATTGTGTCAGATATTGTATTACCTTTCTTTATCTTGTGACACTCATCAACTATGACTAAATCCACGTATTTGCACCACCCTTGTTCATTTAACCTGTTATTAATGATTGCTGCATTGCATATCACTATATCAGTCGTGGTATCTATCTCATTCTTACCTGTCCACTTACTAAATGTGTATGGTACTTCATATTCCTCGAAGTCTTTCGCTGTCTGAGTGACTAAGCCAAGGTCAGGTACGATAATTAGGCACTTAAACGGTGCGAAACTATCATGGTGTTTGTAACACTCTGCTATCAATGATGCAATCATCAGCGTTTTACCTGCTCCTGTAGCTAATACCATGGTGCCTCTACCGTGTTTCACACCTAACTTAACAACCTCCTCTTGATAATACCTTAGATCTAGCTTGAGTTTGGTTAAATCAGTGCTATCTCTGCCTATATCTACCACTTTCTTAAGGCTATCCGTGTATGTTATGTCACATACATACTCACTTTTAGTGAGATATTGGCGGATCAGCCACAAAAACCCGATATCACACCGACCAGTAGTGGTAATTGTGTGGTTTCTACGGGGAGCTCCACGACCTCTTGCCTTTTGAATGTAATATGTCTCGTTAACCGCACTAAACTCATGTCTGATAAGGTCTAGATTGTCTTTTGACGTCTGAACATGCAGTTTCTTCTTTCTCTCATCGTAATCAAACGTTATATTCATTACAGTTGCTCTAATTTTTGTAGTTCGATGATGTTCTTGATATCATACCCCATTTGGTTCATTACTCGCTCTACTTTCTCGAGATATTCAATGATTAGTTCATATTCTTGCATCTCATCTCTGATATCCCTACTAGCCTTTGATTCTTGTGCTAGTTTATTAGCTCTAGACGCTGTTATAGCCACGGGAGATAGCTCAATAACCTTCTTAGCCGCCCTATCATTGACATCTTCTCTACGAGTCTTAAGTTTTTGTAGGTGTATCTTTGCATGTATAAGTCTCCCCGCCCAAAAGTGCTTCCTAGCCGGCAATCTCATCTGTTGAGACTTTATATTGAAGTCATCCACGATGAGATCTTCACCTATTTCCTTCATGTATTGTTCTAACAGATCCATACTGATATTATATACTCTGTATATCATAATCAACGTGTGTTAGAGCTTTATATCTGATATATCTCACATAAGTACGTTTATGGACATAGGACATTGGGTGTTGTGTGAGGGATTAGAGGTAACAGACGAATTACCCTACGGATTCATCTATGAGATCACCAATATCACCAACTCCCGCAAGTATATTGGTAAAAAACAGTGTCAGTCGGTAAGAAAGCGGCCTCCT
>TARA_R110002167_G_scaffold243677_1_pt1 | contig 12842 bp, 11 predicted proteins | sample TARA_R110002167 | Tara Oceans TARA_R110002167 (sample SAMEA4398238) | marine metagenome | biome: Polar Biome; feature: [MES] marine water layer (ENVO:01000295) within the mesopelagic zone...; material: water (ENVO:00002006), including particulate matter (ENVO:01000060) such... | reverse complement strand
GCATCAATCAATAAAAATTAAGAAATGAACGCACACGAAATAGACTAGTCTATTTCGTGGTTTGCGTTACTCATGATTTGTTAATTGTAAGTTTCATATTATTTGACTCTTCTTTCCTCTATTTGTTACACTAGACAAAATAGTTTTTTCTAAATATCAATACTTACTAAATATAGAGTTTGTTAATTTCACATTGATTAATTTTAAAGATTCAGAACATAAATCTAATTATGATAGAACTATCGCCAAGATATCAAATGAAGCTTGTAAAGGAAGTCGAAAAAGCTATAAAAGAAGAATTATATGGCTGGGAAGACTACCATCAGTATATCAAAAAATGGCACAAACAAGAGGGATATTCTATAAATGATTGGTGGGAAAACTTCACTATAACCAAGAATGTTGATGGAAATTTAGATTTGAATAAGACGTTACACAGTATGGATAGTGTTTTGTTATTACAAATTGCAGCAGATTTAGGTGTACATACTCCTGAGTATATTCCTACTATTGCAACTTTTAAAAATGAAATAAAAGCTGATTATAATACTGCTCATTCTACTTTTAATAAAGCTTTAAAGTTTATAGAGTCAGACCCAAGTACTTCTATTAGTTTGGCTAATTCTGCTTTAGAAAGTATAATTAAGGAAATAATAAAGCGAGATGAAATAAAAGCTAAACTAAAGGGTCATGAAACATTATATCAACTTACAATAGCTGTTCTAAAGGAGTTCAAATTGAACGGACACGATATGCCAAAAGAAATAAAAACTATAGGAACATCACTCGCAACTATTTCACAAAGTATTGAAAAAATAAGAAGTGAAAAAACGGAAGCACATGGAAAAACCAATGATGATTATTTAATTAAGGATAGTCTTTATGCTCATTTAGTTGTAAATTCTGTTACAACTGTTGGTCTTTTTTTACTTTCATTTTATAAAACTAAATATCCAAAAGTTTTAGAAACCGACGCTAATGATGTGACTAATGTTATTGATAATAATTTTGATTCATAAAGTAGGTATCATTAACTTCATACTTTCAAATAAATAGTCTTCCCCCAAGCGAATAAATACATTAATGACACAAAACAAATTAAACCTTTCCACACTTGAAAGCTGGCTGTGGGATTCTGCTAATATACTTAGAGGTAGTATTGACTCCTCAGATTTCAAAAACTACATATTCGGGTTGCTTTTCTTAAAACGTTCCAATGATGTTTTTGAGGAAGAGGTAGAAAATATTATGAAACGTGATAGTGTTTCTAGAGCAGATGCAGAAGAAGAAACCTACTTCCAGTTACCAGAAGAATCTCGTTGGGAGAATATAAAGAAACATACCGAGAACATTGGTATTGCATTGGATAAAGCCTTTGCAGCCATAGAGCGTGAAAACACCTCTTTAGAGGGGGTTATGACAGCCACCAAGTTTGGAGACAAAGAGAAGCTGTCCGATGAGTTGTTGCAGCGTTTGTTAAGGCACTTTAACCAACATTCATTACGCAATGACCATCTGGAATCTAATGACCTCTTAGGGGATGCCTATGAGTATTTGATTAAGATGTTCGCAGATGATGCAGGTAAGAAAGGTGGCGAGTTTTACACGCCTAGAGGTGTAGTACAGTTGATTGTGCAACTAATTAAACCAGAACCCAAGCAAAAGGTATATGACCCTACCTGTGGCTCTGGGGGTATGTTGATTGAATCTGCAAGATACATTGCCCAGCAACCTAACGGTAAAGTTGGGAACAACGTTAATGTTTCTCTATTTGGGCAAGAAAAGAACTTGGGTACTTGGGCAATAGGTAAGTTAAATATGCTACTCCATAACTTTATGGATGCGGATATCCGAAAAGGCGACACCCTGACCTCCCCACAGCACAAGAACGATAATAACGAATTGACCCTTTTTGATAGGGTTATTGCCAACCCACCCTTTTCACAAGATGCTTGGTGGACACCTGCCGAAAATTCCATTGAGGTAAAACTGGACAAAAACGGTAAGGAAAAGAAAGTATCACCCAATTATAACAAGGTAGTGAGCGACCCTTATGGACGTTTTCAATATGGGATACCGCCTAGAGGGTATGCCGACTTAGCCTTCTTACAGCATATGATTGCTGTTTTAAAGCAGGACGGTAAAGCAGGTGTAGTATTACCTCATGGTACACTCTTTAGAAGTGGCACAGAAGGTAAGATTAGAAAAGCCTTATTAAAAGCCGATTTGGTGGAAGGTATCGTAGGCTTACCAAGTGCTTTGTTTTACAATACGGGTATACCAGCTTCCATTTGGATTATCAACAAAGATAAGACGGAAGCACAGAAAGGTAAGGTGACCATTATTGATGCCAGTAGCGATTTTAAGGATGGGAAAAACCAAAATGAATTGTTGGAAGAGCATGTAAGTAAAATTGTAATGGCTTACGATGGTGCTGTGGAGGTAGATAAGTACATGCGCATGGTTGACGTAGCTGAAATAGCCGAGAACGATTACAACCTCAACATTTCCCGATTTATTGATACTAGCGAACCTGAACCCGAAGTAGACATCAACGATATTCACCAAAAGTTAGCGGAGTTGGAAGAAAAAGAAGCTGATATTGATAAGAAGTTGGCTGGATTTTTAAAGGAGTTGGGGATATGAGTTATTTCTATAAACCAGTCATTAACGGTTTGCTACCGAAAGATTGGAGATTAGTTTCAATTAGTGAAATAGCTGATGTAAGAGCAGGAGGAACACCAAGTACCAAAAACCCTATCTACTGGGGAGGTGATATTCCTTGGATGAATTCTGGTGAAATTAATTTAAGAAGAATAAAACAGGTTGAGGGTAGGATAACTGAATTGGGTTTAAATAATTCAAGTACTAGGTTGATGCCTGCCAATTCTGTTTTGATGGCTCTTGCGGGACAAGGAAAAACTAGAGGAAAAGTTGCTGTAAATGAATTTTCACTTTGTACGAACCAATCTCTAGCTTCAATTTACAATTTCGATAATGCCGATTACGAATTTATATTTCAAAATCTTGAATCTCGATATTCGGAAATTAGAAAAATGTCTACGGGCGATGGTGGACGTGGGGGCTTAAATTTAAGAATAATCAATTCGATAAAAATTGGACTCCCTCCCCTCCCAGAACAACAAAAAATAGCAGAAATACTCAGCACGGTTGACGCCAAAATTGAAGTAATAGACCAACAGATAACCGAAACCCAAGAACTCAAAAAAGGATTAATGCAACGCCTATTAACCAAAGGCATTGGGCATACCGAGTTTAAAGATTCTCCTTTGGGTAAGATTCCTAAAAGTTGGGAAGTGGATGAATTAGAATTAATTGGGATTGAATTAATTGATGGTGATAGAGGTCATAATTATCCAAAATCAAAAGACTTTAGTAATGAAGGTTACTGCTTATTTCTTTCCGCTAAAAACGTAACCAAAAAGGGTTTCAAGTTCGATGAATGCCAATTCATTAGCGAGAATAGAGATAACCTTTTGAGAAAAGGCAAACTTTCTAGAAATGATTTTGTTATTACCACTAGGGGAAGTGTAGGGCATATCGCTTTTTATGATGATTCAATACCATATGAACATGTAAGACTAAATTCTGGTATGGTAATTTTAAGAGATTCTAAAAGGATTTTTAATACCAAGTTTCTATATCAACTTATGAAAAGTCCCGTCTTTGAAGTACAAATTGAATTTATAACTAGTGGAAGTGCCCAGCCACAGTTAACTATAAAGGGACTAAAGAAGTTAAAACTACCAATTCCACCAATAAAGGAACAACTGGTAATTGGAGATATGCTATCAACCATTTCGAGCAAACTTGAAATATTAGCTGAAAAGAAAAACCACTACCTAGAGTTAAAACAAGGCTTAATGCAACAGTTGTTAACTGGTAAAGTTCGGGTCAAGCTAAAAACTACTGCTACCGCATGAGTCAATCACCAGAATACATACACAGCGAGTTACCAGCCATAAAGCTGTTCCAACAGATGGGGTATCAATATTTAGATGCCAGCCAGCAAGATGAAAGAATGGACATTACGGAAGTTATCTTGAAAGACAGGCTGTTAGCTTCTATCAAAAAGTTAAATACTTGGATTAATGACAACAACCTCAATAAAGCATATAACGAGATAACAACCGTTAATGGGGCGTCCTTAATGGAGATTAATGAAAAGATCTGGGAACTCATGCGAGGGGGTACATTCGCTGTGAAGCAGACCATAGACGGAATTGAAGAATTTAAAGTGGTTCACTTTATAGACTACCTACATCCAGAAAACAATGACTTTTTGGTGGTCAACCAGATGAAGTATCATGGAAGGTATCAACATTCCGTACCAGATTTGGTGGTATATGTCAACGGCTTACCTATTGGTGTAATTGAATGTAAGTCCCCCACAGCACAAAATGCTTGGGACAAAGCCTATAGCGATTTAAAATATTACCAAGAAAATTCAGAAAAGCTTTTTCATTACAACCAAATCTGTGCAGGTATTTGGGACGTTGGTGGTAGGTATGGTGCAATAAATTCACCACAGCAGTTTTATTCCGTCTTTAAGACCAGTAAAGAAGATACGGACATCATCAACCAAGCTAAGAAAGACCAAGACAAACTCATCATAGCACTTTTCAAGAAAGACAGGGTGTTGGATATCATTAGGCACTTTGTATTGTTCGAACTTGAAGAAGGCAGTACCGTTAAAAAGCTGCCTAGATACCAGCAACTACGAGCAACCAACAAAACCATTGCACGCTTACAAGGGGGTGAAGGTGGTGTGGTTTGGCATACACAAGGTTCAGGTAAGTCCCTAACTATGGCGTATGTAACCCGTAAGCTACAAGCACCAGAATACGGTTTTGACAACCCTACGGTACTTATCATGACAGACCGTAAGGACTTGGACAGACAGATTACCACTACGTTTCAAAATGTTGGTTTCAAGAATGTGAACCAAGCCTCGTCTGTAGTCCATCTGGACAAATTATTGCGTAACGATTACGGGGGCATTATTACAACTACCCTACAAAAGTTTCAAGAAACGGATAAAGATGCCACTACCTCAACCGACCAAACAGAGTTGGAAGAGCATGGAAATCTTAAAATTGAAAAACACCTAAATGACAAAACACTCACTAAGATTACCAAAGAACTTCAAAAGGGTAAATGGGTCGAGATAGAACGAGTAGTAATAGAACTGGAAGAACTATCCAAGAAGGAGAATCTTTATATTTTGGTAGACGAAGCACACCGCAGCCATTATGGTTTTCTAGCGTCCTTTATGCGTACCGTATTGCCAAATGCAAAGTTTGTTGCCTTCACAGGAACACCCATTTCTAAAGAAGACAAATCAACCCTAGCCGAGTTTTATGGTGGTAAATATATTGATGTGTACACCATCATGGAATCTGTAGCGGATGGCGCAACGGTGGAGTTATTGTATGATGAGGGAATTGCAAAGTTGGATGTTAAAAAAGAGGAACTAGACCAAAAGTTTGAAGAGACCTTTGGTCACCTTTCGGAAGACAAAAAAGACAAGCTAAAACGGGAAGCCTTACGGAAATACCAGTTGTCAGCAGAGCGGATTGATGCCATAGGCAGACATATGGTTGACCATTACAGAGATAAGATATTTCCAGATGGTCATAAAGCCATGATTGTTTGTAGTGGCAGAGAAGCAGCAATTAAATATCAAGAAGTACTAGAATCCCTTAAAACACAAGGGTATCACAACTTTGATTCTAAAGTGGTGATTAGTATAGGGTCTCCAAAGTCGGACGGTATTGCAAAAATGTACTATGAGACTTTAGAGTGGAATAAGGAAAATCCAAATGATAAAAGACCAGTTTTGGTGGTTCCACCAGAAGATATCAAGGATGCTACCAATGATTTTAAATTACCCTTTGGGAACGCAGCAGAAAAGGAGAAGTCAGGTAAAAAGAAGTATGACAATACAGCATTCATAATTGTATCGGATATGCTGTTGACAGGGTGGGATGCACCTATAGCCTCTTGTTTGTACTTGGATAAGCCATTAAAGGAACATAACCTGTTACAAGCCATTGCAAGGGTCAATCGTTCCAGAAAAGGAAAGAATGCAGGTTACATAGTAGATTATAACGGTATCACAGCGTATTTGATTCAGGCATTGGAAATCTTTTCAGGAGATATAAGACCCGATGATATTTTAAAGAACATCAACGAAGAGTTTCCCAAATTGGTGATGAACCATACCAAGCTGGTGGAGTTCTTTAAACCATTGAAGATTGATAGAAATTATGAACGTGAGGAGTATATCGATGCCGCTGTGCGGTTCATTGAACCCATCAATAAACGTGATGATTTTAAGGTCTTGCTAAAGGATTTCAATAAGTCGATTAATATTGTGCTACCCAATACCAAAGCATTAAAGTATCAGGGTGATTTTAAATTGTTCAATGAAATTAAATTAAGAGCCAGAAATGCCTTTCCAGAGGATGAAGAATTGAAAATTACTAAAGACGAGAGCAAGATGCTTCAATCTATGATAGACGAACATCTAAAGGCACAAGGGGTTGAAAGTCTACTGGCAGAACCTATATCCATAATTGACAAGGATAAGTTTAAGGAAGAAATAATGAACGCATCACCAGCAACCAAAGAGTTGAAGATGCGAAATAACTTAAAGCACACCATAAAGGTTGGTATCGATAAGAACCCTGACTTCTACAAACCTCTGGCACAACGATTAGATGAACTGTTGAAGATGAAAACCGAACAGCGAATCACTCAGTTAGAATTGCTTAAAGCCTACACGGATATACAAGATGAAATCATTGACCAACAAAAAGAAGGGGAACAAAAAGGCTTCGTTACAGAGCGTGAGAGAGCCGTTTATGATTCAATGAAGGTCTTATTCGGTGAAGATGCAGAAGACGCTACAAAGACAATATTTGACCTCATAAAAGGGGAATTGGATATCGTTGGATGGCAACGAAAGGGGCAAGTAAAAAAAGATATTGAAAACAAGATTAGACGCTACTTGACAACAGCAAAAATAGAACGTGAAGATGCTAAATTGAAGGCAAAGGAAATGGTAGAAGTATTAATAAAGAATAAGGATGCCTGAAAGATTAGAAAAATATAATTGGAGCGAATGGCGAAACTTTCCAGACCCAAGAAAAGGTGAGTATTTAATAGCACCTATCGGGAAGGGGTTATATCAATTGTTTAACAAAAAAACATCTGAATACATACTCTTTGGTACAAGTTTATATTGTTCACTGAGAATGTCCTCGCTTTTACCCAAACCGCATGGACAAGGAACAAGAAATAATAAGTTTAAGCGTGAATATGTAATAGAAAACATAGCTGACATTAAATATAGAACTGTGGCTTTTCTCACAGAAGTTGAAATGAAAGGTACAGAAAGAGAAATACGTAAGATGAAACTTCATAAGTATAATACTTAACTATGCCTAGCGTACAATACGGACATGAAATAATTGAGTATTCTTTTAAAGAAAAAGAGAAACTTAAATCGCACTATATAACGGTGGATAAGGGTGATGGTGTGGTACTGAAAGGGAAATCCATTCCGGATGAGAAGGCTCAAAAAATAATCCTCAAAAAGGCTAAATGGATACTGGATAAACTAGACTTAGTTAGTTCCATAGGTGACGATGATATAGTAACTGGTTCAAGAATACAATACTTAGGTAGAAAGTATTATGTTGAGGTATTTGAGAACAATGAAATTGATGAGGTAATCATAGATTTTACTGAATCTAAATTCAAAGTTTCATTACCTAAATCATTGAACAATCAAAAAGAACTAAAACTAGCCTTTGAAACCTTCTTGAGAACCAAAGCCGAAGAAAAATTAAAGCCGAGAATTAAGAAATGGGCAAAAGCCACAGGATTAGGTTTTAATAATTTTAAAATTAGAAAACTAGATAAACGATGGGGAAGCTGTACACCAGCAAACGATGTTATTATTAATATTGATGCGGTGAAACTGCCATACAGCTTAATTGACTACCTATTAGTTCACGAACTGGTTCACACTAAGATAAAGAGCCACTCAAAGGAGTTTTGGGCAGAATTGTCGAAGCACATCCCAAATTGGAAGGAACTAGATGATAAAATGTATGGGATGAAGTTGTGATATATAACCTACATAATAACATTATACAGTATTAAAAATGATTAAGTTCGAATATCCAGAAGACCAACTATATTTTGAAAACCTATTGCTATATAATGGATTCAGTAATATTATGGATTTCGCCAACATGTTTGACTTTAGATTACCAGCTACAAAAAGGAAGGAGTTTAATAAGATTAGAAATGATAGGCTTAAACAATTAATTAGTATTCATGGTCTAACTTGTATGTTAAACCTTTATTGCTGTGACTTAAATAGTGGTACAGCAGTAGACCACTTAATACCAATTTCCACTAATAAATTGAATAAGGAACTAAGACAACTGAAAGCTGAACAGGGAAGAAAAGTTATTACTCAAAGTTTAGGTTCAAATCATATTGACAATCTGGTTATTTCTTGTAACAATTGCAACAACTATAAAAAGCATAGAATTCTTGAACGCAATAAATTAATTCATATTCTAAAGGAAAAGAAAAACAAATAAATTTCAATTAAACTAATTAGAATGTTATGGTGAATTGAGAAAGGAAGTTTATGGATTTCAACATAAAAAACTTGGCGTAACCTTGTATCTTAATCAAGATAAAAACACCTCAATAAAGAAATCATAGTCATAAATATAGGTTTAAGTAAAATAGTTAGTTCATTCGAGAGAAACAGTTACCTTCTATATTATCACCTACACCCCATTAAAGAAAAGTCGAATATTTACCTACCCCCCCCTTATGGTTTCAGAAACGAACTAGTATCTGTAATAAAATATATTACTAACTAATCATTCTTTTCAACTATTAAACAATCAGTTATATAAACTTTCAATATATATTTTAAGTTATTTGGATAGAGAGACTCGGCTACTACAAGTAAGTAAAGTTATAGGCTATAGAGAACTCGAATTCACTCCCTACATTATTTTAAATAATAAGCATAAAAATCTTATATACAGAAACTTACGAGGATAATTGAACTGTAGGGTATGCGTTCATTCTCATTAATTATAAAACTAGGATTTTATGTTGAAATTACTAGAAAATCGACAAATTAGTCAACCTCGACAAAGAGAAAAATAATAATTATCTTTGTAGTGAGTTTCGCAGTTGACTTATAATTGTGGGATTTTACGGGTTTTTGTGGCTAAATACTGTCTTTACCGTAAAATTACTAAAAATGAGTAGCGTCATCCCTACAAATCAAGACCATATAGGGAATAGGATGACTGGCAGGTGCAAGGAGAAAGCCACCGCATAGACACGAACCGTAGATGTGTCTAATTTTCTCTAAATCCCATCACTGTTCTACGTGTTGTAGATGGGTTTAAGGCGATACGCTAGGCGAGTTACTATACTTGAGTAGAATATTGTTACACCATATGTCGTTGGCGTAGCTATATCCAAATGTTACTAAGGGGCATATTTGGTATCTAAGGCTCAATCAAGGCGTTTTACTAATATAGATATAATATATAGTTGAAATTATTTTATTTAAATGTAGTCTTTAAAGTTGTCTCATTAAAATTAAACAGATATGGAAAGATATTTATTCACTTTCTGTACAGTTCCTAATGACACATCAGATAGTTTCGCAGTATTCCGCATAGACTGACCATTACGAAGGTTTTTTACAACAATTGGGTATTTGTTTATAATCTCATTTGTGGTCATTTTAGTACCTCTTAATCTGCCTTTATATTTACCTTTAGCCTTTGCAATTGCAATTCCTTCTTGTTGCCTTTCTAACAATGTTTCCCTTTCCATTTCACTAATATTAGCAAGAACTGATATAATTAATTTAAAAGCAGGATTAGGCTTACGGTTAACCATGGATTCGATTCCAAGATTATCTACTTTGACAGTTACCTCACAATCTTCAAATACTTTAAGTGTATTTAAGATATCCAACAGATTCCGACCCAATCTATCAATTGAATGTATTGATATAAAGTTGAATTTAGAGTCTTCTACTGCTTTCAATAGGTTTAAACCTTGTTCACGCTGATGGAAGGGAATTGAACCGCTTACAACATCTATAAACAGTGTTTCATTAGGATGCTGTTTGACTAATTGTCTTTCTAAATTTTGACTCGCTGTACTTATTCTAATGTATCTTGCTTTCATGTATCAAACTTAGGGTAGGTTTAATTGATACAGAAAATTATTCGATCAAGTGTAATTTATCTCAGCTTAAACTGTAGTACGTTTAGGCTATGGTCTAAATTTGATTGATTAGAAAGAAAAGAATAGAGAGGTAACACCCAAAGCAATAGGAAATATTAAATCTAAAAAATACTTACTCCACTTAATAGCTTTAATTACTCTTTGAATTGAATTCAAAAATCTTTGCCTATCATATTCCTCTTGGGTTAACATTGGAAAAAAACCTTGTTGAATAATTTCTGATTGACGTTTCTTTATAAAGTTCCCAAATTCTTCATCAAAAAACCTTATTAGTAAGGAAGTTATATAGTATATAACTATAAACCCTATTAAATTAGAAATGATACTAGCATCTTCCTTTGGTATTTTAAATCCCAAAAAGTTAATTTCCGATGTTGAATATTTAATTAATTGACTTACGATTATTCCAGTAGCAGAAGTTACAATAAGAGACTTTCTTATTTTCTTGACTTCATCAAATTCTAATTTTTCTAGCATTCAAAATTAACTTAGTATAATTATTTTTTTTATAAAATGAATATAATTAATAAAATCGTTGTGGATTGGTGAAATTTAAAGAGTTACTCAATTAGATAAATTATGCTTAATACCTATTTATCCACCAATCAGACATTTTTTTGGAATCAAGACCAAATTCTAATAAATGATTTAATCTCTTCTGGTCTAATTCCCAAAGCCATTTTTCATATTCCTTTATACTACCTTTTATTTTGCAAGTTCTACAATTAAATTTACTCTTGGTAGCTGTTAATTGCAATTTACAATTAGGGCATACAGCCGTATAAGTATATAGCCCAATTCGTTTAGGATTGTTTAAAAGGAGTATTAAATTAGACATTATACTTCATGATTTATTAATTATGTCTTCTATGGAAATTGTCTGTCTAGGTTTCCTTCCTAGATTATGCTTCAATTTTAAAGTCTTATTTTTGATTGGAATTTTAAAAGAAACAACAATTTCAAATTCAATATCCTTTTCTAAGTAGGTTAATTCTATGAACTCTATATATTTTTGTATAATATTTTGTTTTTCTTTAAAACCTACAGAAGCTTGAATTCTTTCTTTATCAACAGTGTCAGCATCCAAAAGCATTCCATATTCTTTCCATAGTTTATTGTATTTACCACCCGTTAAAAACGGGAAATCCTTTCGCATATCTTCTATAAGTTTTCTCTCATTTGAAATCATGCTAATTTCTTCATTTACCCTATAAAGTTTATCCTGTAATTCTAGCATTTGGAGTTCTACTTTTCTTAGGCGTTGTTTACTTTCTGATAAAGTATAAATACCTTCCTCATAACCATCTTTGATTCTCCGTGTTATAGTCTGTGACTTTTCATATTCACTATCAAGGGTCTTGCTTTGTTCTTGTAATTCTCTTTTTTTTTGTTCATTATCTCCATCTCGATACATTTTTTTGACCTCATCAAATAGTATAGAATCACTAAACACAGACCTCCAAATTAAATCGTCAAGATGCTCCATTTTGACACTTCGATTTGAACATCTTAAATCCTTATATCTGTGATTTTTACAGATGTAGTAGAAATATCCTCTGTGGGATTGTGAACGACCCAAAAAGGGTTCGCCACATACTCCACAAACCAGCAAACCATTTAAAAGATACTTGTAACCTGTTTTCTTACCTTTTTTTGTTCCAGAGTTTCCAATTTTAGCTTGAACCCTATCAAATATTGACCTCTGAACTATTGGAGTAATTGGATATGTTTTTCCACCATATTTTCTTTTACCTATATATAATTCATTTTTAAGTATATATAGAATGGTTGAGTCCGTCCACTTTTTAGTCTTTTTACTTAATGTAGGAATAGCCATTTTATTCAACTTTTCTGCAATTAAAGTTGTCCCCATCCCATCTAAATAATCATCAAATGTTTGTTTAATAATCTCACTATTTTTAGGGCAGACGACAAGCATTTTATTATCACCTTTTTTAAACCCAAATGGAATTCCCCCAACAACTTTACCTTCACTTACATTATCCTTGAGTACTTTCTTCACTTGCAACCCAGTAAGCTCTGCTTGATACTGATTTACAGCAGATGCTATAGAACTTTGTAAAAATCCTGCTGGGTCATTAAAGTCTACTTTTCCTTTATCACCAAAATATACATCTACTTTAGCTTTTTTTGCAGTGGCAGCAAATAAGTGAAAAGTATTACTATTTCTTTCAAGTCTATTTTGGTTACGCATCCAGACGGCAGTTACCTTACCAACTACTATGTCTTTCATAAGTTTATCAAGTTGAGGTCTATCTTTTATATCTCTTCGACCGCTTACTCCTTCACCTTCATCATAAATTACATAGTTCTTTTCAAACCCATTCCCCAAAGCAAATTCCCTTCCTTCTCTTAATTGATTTTCGATTGAGTTTCCCTTATCATCATCAGACGATAACCTTGTGTAGATTCCTAGCATTTGACTAACTTTAAAGTAATTATAAGTCAAATCTAATTAAAATAAGTATATGAACACAATTCATGAAATT
>TARA_R110002167_G_scaffold340638_1_pt1 | contig 12850 bp, 12 predicted proteins | sample TARA_R110002167 | Tara Oceans TARA_R110002167 (sample SAMEA4398238) | marine metagenome | biome: Polar Biome; feature: [MES] marine water layer (ENVO:01000295) within the mesopelagic zone...; material: water (ENVO:00002006), including particulate matter (ENVO:01000060) such... | reverse complement strand
CCTAATCCAATAAATGAATATGGAAAATCCAAATTATTGGGAGAACAATATATTCAAGAGATTATGGATAACTATTTTATTGTAAGAACGTCTTGGTTGTATAGTAAAAAATATGGTAAAAATTTTTACAGAACCATTTTAGAAAAGGCTAAAAAGGAAGATGAACTTTTTGTAACAGATGAGCAATTAGGTTGCCCTACAGACACCGTTAATTTATCAAAATATATTTTAGGCTTGATAAAAGAAAAAAAAACCAATTTTGGAATATATCATTTTTCTGATGAAAAGGTAATGACTTGGTATGATTTTGCAGAACAAATTTTGTTAGAAAATCATTTAAAAAATATGACTAAGCTTGTAAAAGGAAACAATTATAGTACTTTTGCCAAGAGACCCAAACATACCGTTTTAAAAAACGAATAAACAGAAAGAATAGTCGTTTAATTAATAAGAAAATGAAAAAGAAAGTAGCATTAATTACCGGAGTAACCGGACAAGATGGCGCTTATTTAAGTGAGTTTTTGTTAAAGAAGGGATATGAAGTTCACGGTGTAAAAAGACGATCTTCCATGTTTAACACAGATAGAATAGACCATTTATATCAAGACCCTCATGTAGAAGACAGAAACTTTTTCCTTCATTATGGCGATTTAACGGACAGCACCAATCTAACGAGAATTATTCAGGAAGTTCAGCCTGATGAAATTTATAATTTAGCCGCTATGAGCCATGTGCATGTGTCTTTTGAAATGCCAGAATACACTGCGAATGCCGATGGAATAGGGACATTAAGGTTGTTAGAGGCCATTCGTCTTTTAGGGATGGAAAAGAAAACAAGAATTTATCAAGCATCAACTTCAGAGTTATATGGGAAGGTACAAGAAGTTCCTCAAACAGAAACCACACCTTTTTATCCTCGTAGCCCTTATGCGGTTGCTAAAATGTATGCCTATTGGATAACCGTTAATTATAGGGAAGCTTATGGAATGTATGCATGCAATGGTATTTTGTTTAATCACGAATCTCCTATACGAGGCGAAACCTTCGTAACGCGTAAAATTACCCGGGCGACCTCTAAAATTGCTTTAGGTCTTCAGGAAAAAATTTATTTAGGAAATTTGGATGCTCAAAGAGATTGGGGGCATGCGAAAGACTATATTAGAATGATGTGGATGATTCTTCAAGCAGAAGAAGCAGAAGATTGGGTTATTGCAACAGGAAAAACAACAACTGTTAGAGACTTTATAAAAATGTGTTTTAATCATGTTGGTATAGAGTTAAGATTTAAAGGAATTGGTTCTCAAGAAAAGGGCTATATTAAAGTTTGCAACAATCCAAAATATCAAATAGAAATTGGAAAAGAAGTCATTGCGGTTGATGAAAAATATTTCAGACCAACGGAAGTAGATTTGTTGATTGGTGATGCCACAAAAGCTAAAGAAAAATTAGGTTGGATACCAAAATATGATTTAGCTGGTTTGGTTGAAGACATGATGTCAAGTGATATTATTCTTATGGAGAAACAGCAGTATTTAAAAGATGGGGGTTATAGAATTAAAAATTACTTTGAATAAAAAATCACTGTCATTGCGAAGGAAGAATGACTGAAGCAATCTGTTTGTAGAGATGAATAAAGATTCCAAAATATACCTAGCAGGCCACAGAGGATTGGTAGGAAGTGCTATTTTAAAAAACCTGCAAGAGAAAGGCTATCACAATATTGTTACGGGTACCCACAACGAACTGGATTTTTATGTCATTGCGATTAGCCTGTACTGAGCGCAGTCGAAGTAAAGCAATCTCTTTATTTAGATAAAGAAGTTATAAATTAAGAACAGAGCGATAAGTCTATGAATAAGGATTCTAAAATTTATGTAGCAGGTCACAGAGGGTTAGTAGGAAGTGCTATATTAAAAAATTTGCAAGAAAAAGGCTATCATAATATTGTTACACGTACCCATAAGCAGCTGGATTTAACAAACCAAGTAGCCGTAGAAGCTTTTTTTAAAGAAGAAAAACCCGAGTATGTATTTTTAGCGGCGGCCAAAGTAGGCGGTATTGTAGCGAATAATACGTATAGAGCCGATTTTATTTATGAGAATATGATGATTCAAAACAATGTGATTCATCAAAGTTATGTTCATAAAGTAAAAAAACTCTTATTTTTAGGAAGCACCTGTATTTATCCTAAAAAGGCACCGCAACCAATGAAGGAAGAATACTTGTTAACGGATACATTGGAATACACCAATGAGCCGTATGCCATTGCCAAAATAGCAGGCATTAAAATGTGTGAAAGCTATAACTTGCAATATGGCACCAACTTTATTTCGGTGATGCCCACCAATTTATATGGCCCTAATGATAATTTCGATTTAGAAAAGTCGCATGTATTACCAGCACTTATTCGTAAAATTCATTTAGCAAAGTTATTGTCTGAGAATAACTGGAAATTGACAAAAGAAGATTTAAATAAAAATCCGATATCTGGGATAGATGCCAATAGTAGTGAAAAAGAAATTACTATTATTTTAGCCAAATACGGAATATATGCTCCCCAAATAGGGGGAGATGTGCAAAGCGCAGAGGGGGCTGTGGAGATTTGGGGTTCAGGAAAACCCAAACGTGAATTTTTATGGAGCGAAGATATGGCCGATGCTTGTGTTTTTATTATGGAAAACAGGGATTTTAAAGATTGTCACCCTGAACTTGATTCAGGGTCTCACGAACAAGTGGAAATTCGTAACACCCACATCAATATAGGTACAGGCCAGGATATATCCATAAAAGAACTGGCTGTAACCATAAAAGAAATAATTGGTTTTAAAGGCAATTTGGTGTTTAATACAAACAAGCCCGACGGTACCATACGAAAATTAACAGATGTGTCTAAGTTGAATGCTTTAGGGTGGAAGTATACTGTTGAATTGGAAGAAGGAATAGAAAAAATATATAATTGGTATAAAAACTAAAAAAGAAAAGATGAATTATAAGAAACCAAAAGTAATTGCTGAAATAGGCTGTAATCACAAAGGAGAATTTGATATAGCTATTGAATTGTTAAATTTAGCCAAGGAGTGCGGAGCAGACGTAGCAAAATTTCAAAAAAGAAATAACAAAGAACTACTTACTGATGAGCAATATTATGCTGCTCATCCAAATCCTTCGAATTCTTATGGAGACACTTACGGAGAGCATAGAGAGTTTTTAGAATTGAGTGTTGAACAACATAAGAAATTGAAAGAACACTGTGACAGTATAGGTTTGGAATACTCTACTTCTGTTTGGGATGTAACTTCAGCCAAAGAAATGATTACTTTTAAACCATCCCTTTTGAAAGTTCCCTCAGCATGTAATAATAACTTTGATATGCTCAAGGTATTACGAGATGAATTTGATGGGGATGTACATCTCTCTTTTGGTATGACAAACCGTGACGAGGAAAAACAAATAATCGAATTTTTTGAAGAAACTAATCAAGCAAAAAATAGATTAGTTATATATTCGTGTACATCGGGATACCCAGTGCCTTTTAAGGATGTTTGTTTATTAGAAATTTCAAGGCTTATAAATGAATATGGAAAAAGGGTTAAACATGTTGGATTTTCAGGCCATCATTTAGGAATAGCAATTGATAATGCAGCATTCACCCTTGGGGCAAATTGGATTGAAAGACATTTTACAAAGGACAGAACCTGGAAAGGAACAGATCATGCAGCCTCTTTAGAACCAACAGGAATGAGAAAATTGTGTCGTGATTTGAAAGCCACATACGAAGCTTTAAGCTATAAGGATTCTGAAATTTTAGAAATAGAACAAGTGCAAAGAGATAAACTAAAGTATCGAAAAGGATGAAAACATTAGCTTTTATTCCTGTAAGAGGTGGTAGCAAATCAATTCCATTAAAAAACATTAAACCTTTTTGTGGAAAACCTCTTGTCTATTGGGTAATTAAAGCAGCTGTTGAATCCAATTCAATTTCAGAAGTAATTATTGCTACTGATGATGATAGAATAGTGGATACTGTTCAATCATTCAGTTTTAATAAAGTTTCGATTTATAGAAGAAATAGCGAAAATGCGCAAGACGGTTCATCAACCGAAAGCGTTATGCTTGAATATATTCAAAATCAAAATATTTCTCCAGATGTTAAATTTATTTTAATTCAAGCGACATCTCCCTTGTTAACAGCAGAATATATTGATCAAGGATTCAATAAGCTAAACCAATTTGATTCTGTGTTATCATGTGTACAAAGTAAAAGATTTTTTTGGAGTGTAAAAGGAGAACCCTTAAACTATGACTACAAGAATAGGCCTAGAAGACAGGATTTTGATGGTTTATTAATGGAGAATGGCGCATTTTATATAAACACGGTAAAAAATATACAAAGAAACAACAACAGGCTATCAGGAAAAGTTGGTATTGTTGAAATGCCGGAATACACTGGTTTTGAAATAGATGAAGAGGAGGATTGGATAATTGCAGAATCTTTAATGAAACGATATGTCCTTTCAAAGGCTAATGAATTGAAAAAGAAAATAAGACTCTTTGTTACAGATGTTGATGGGGTTTTAACGGATGCTGGTATGTATTATAGTGAATATGGAGATGAGCTTAAAAAGTTTAATACCCACGATGGCATGGCTTTTCAATTACTGAGAGAAAAAGGAATAAAGACAGCAATTGTTACATCCGAGAATACTAAAATTGTTGAAAATAGAGCGAAAAAACTAAAAGTTGATTATCTCTATCAGGGCAAAAAACATGGGGGTAAATTAAATGCTGTATTAGATATTTGTAAGCAAGAGGATATAGACTTAAGTGAAGTAGCTTACATCGGTGATGATATTAATTGTATGGAATTATTGAGTAAAGTTGGTGTTGCCGCCTGCCCCGATAATGCTCTAGAAAAGATTAAGTCGATCCCAAATATTATCCAATTAAATAAAAAGGGAGGTGAAGGTGTTATTCGAGAGTTTTATTCAAAACTTTTTTAAGGTAGTATCTCATTAAGTGTGTAAAGTTTAAATAAATATTATTTAGAGTTTTTATTATGTCAAATTTGCTGATTAGTAAAAGTAAAATCTTTAGATTACTTTTTTGGTTATTATTAGTCTGTTCGATTTGGCTAACGATTAGTGTTTTTGTTTTTATAAGATTTGATGCTCCAATTAATTTCGCTCACGTTTCAATTATAATTTCTTTATTAACCATTTTTTTAATTTATAGGCAAAAAATAAGTTTATCTCTACCTCATGCTTTATTATTATTATTATTTTCTTACTTAATCTTTTTGTCATTAATAAAAGGATTCTTTATAAAGCCGGAAACAGTTACCTATATTAACAAAACCTTTTTAACACATTACCTTTACAAGACGGAGAACTATCCAAAATTCAACTCAATATTCCTTTATTTCAAGGAGTTGTTTCATTTGTTTTTTACATTAATAACAATTTTTGTAGCATCGATTATAATAAAAAAAAGCGACATTAATCTTGATGATTTTAAGTATTACTTACAAAAGTATCTTTACTATTTGGTGGTTTTTTATCTAATTATCTATTGTATATTTTATTTTTATCATGATATTATTTCTTTAATTAGCACCAATAGGTACAACGGTTTTCGCTCATTTACCTCTGTTAAAGATCAGTATTTCTCCAGATATTTCACATATAGACTTGGCATAACTCATACAGAACCATCCTTTTCTGGATTATATGTTTTAATTTTCGCACCCTTGATTTTTTTAAAATCTAAATATAGTGGTCGTTTAAAAATTCTAGTTCCATTGTTTTTTCTTTTTAATTCCTCAAAGTATGTAGTTGCGGTAGCATTAATAATAATTTTACTTTGTGGTGTAGTTTTTCTGGTCAAATTATTAAGAAACAGGAAGTATTTTATTTTATTTCCTATATTTGTAGTATTACTTGTTTTATCTGCCTCTGTTTTTCTTTATTTAAATTGGGAAAAATTCTACAATATATTATCTGGACAATCAGGGTTTAGTAGAATTTTTAGTATGGTTTCAGGTTTAAAATTCTTCCTGTCAAATTTTTTTACAGGAATGGGTATTGGTCAATACCCTGTATACTTTACTAATAATTTTGGAGGAACAGATTTAATAAAAAATGTTTTAATCCGAGTGCCTTCAGCACAAAGTATGCTCATAAATGGCCTCGCTGAATTTGGTGCTAGTTATATCCTTTTTATTTTGTTTTTGGGCGTATTTATAATAAAAGCTTTTAAACGGGACAAATATTTATTCTATTGTGGAGTTATTTTGTTGTTTAATCTAAATGCAAGTGCAGGTAACGGCTTTAATATGATTTATTATTGGGTATTACTAACTTTTTTTACTTTTTATGCTTGGGGAAATAAAGAAATTGAACATAAATGATTTAATAGGACTATCTCTATTAATTCTTCCATTCAGTCTTAAGTTGAATATATATTCAATAATAATAATTTTTTTATATTGGATTTTTAAATTTAAGCTACTTAATTTTATTCAAGTTCTGAAAAGCAAAGAATTTTGGATTTTTTCAAGTTTTTACCTGTTTACAATTTTTGCACTTTTTTGGACTTGCGATATACAAAATGGTCTAAGTTTAATTGAAAGAAGGTTTTCACTCTTTCTTCTTCCTTTAATAATATTTTCAACTCAAGATAAAATTAATCTTAACCGGATTTTTAAGTATTTTTTATTTTCTACAGCAATTGCATTTGTTTACAGTTTTTTGTTTGCCTATTATAGTTATTATTCGACAGGAGATAAGTGGACTCCATTCAGATACTTTAATTTTACGGAAAACAGTATCGGTATTCACCCTGGTTATTTTTCGATGTATTTGATTATTTCAGTAATTTACACTTTGGAGAAATCAGTTTTAAATAATCCCTTAAAAAATAAAATAAAATGGATTTTACTTACAATATTTTATATTTTATCCATATTATATATAGGTGCTAAATCCTCTTTTTTCATTTTAATTCTTATTGTAATTTGCTATGCGATTAGATTTTCAAACAAAAAAAGAGAAGTGTTTTTTTATCTTGGAGGATTTTTTATCTTACTTGTAATAACTTCTTATTTCTTTTATTCAATTTCATATGGATTTAGAACTCGAGTTGTATTTTTACTTACCGGGAAATATAATAATATTCAAGAAAGGTTAGATATTTATAAGTCAATAATAATTCTCTTAAACAGAAACCCCTTAAGTTATTTGTTTGGTTTTGGCACAGGTTGTTTGTTACCTAGACTATTGGAGGTATATAAAGAATTTAACCTAGTTCATCACTTTTTAAAAAGGTTGGACGCACATAACATTTTTTTAAAGTCGCTTGCAGAACAAGGAATAATTGGTTTAATAACCACCTTAAATTTATTCCAAGGGCTCAGGCTTAGATTTTTTTCATTTAACATTAAATACTTTTTGTTTTCAGTTTCTTTTTTTCTTTTTGGTTTAATCGAACATTTTTTAGATACACAACATGGAGTTGTATTTTTCACTATGTTTAATGTTTTATTTTATAGAAATTACTTAGATGGGAATAAATAAAAACTTGTATAACAAAATTGTTGCTAATGAGAATATTTATAACAAAGAAATAGGCTATAAATTAGGTGTTGAAAAGAAATCTAAAATGATTTTCTTTTCTCTACTATTATGTGTTATGTCAGCTGTGGTTAAAGTTTTTTGGAGTAATAACCAAAAGAACAAAACTAGAAACAAAAAAATTGGGATTTCCTGGAATCAACTTCATTCAAAAAAAATAGCCTTAGCTGAATCTAGTTTAACCATAGTAAATATTGATACAGCTAAATTACTTCAAACTTCAAACCTTAAATTTTTGAAAGGAATAAATTTGTTTTATGCTTTAAGGTTTGCCTTGGAATTTAATGAGAAATTAACCGCTTTTTCCTATCAGTCCTTTTTTTATCGAATTTACCTTAGTTCGGTCTATGATATTATTGATCAAATTTTAACAGATATAGATAATGTATTTATTTCTGGTCATTTTGACAGGTTTGTTTCGATTATTTCTGATATCAGTGAGAAAAAAGAAGTAGAATTAAATCTCGTTCAACATGGATGCATTCAAATTTTTAAAGAACAATTGATAAAAAATAAAGTTACCGGAAACATTTATTATTTAAATGACTTTTCAGTTCCATATTTTCAAACTTTTTTAGATTTCCCCAAAAAAACTAAGTTTGTAAAACTGGAAAGTAAAAAACCAGAAATTAATTTTATTCAAAAAAGTAATAAGAAAATTATAGTATTTGGATGTCAAGATGCTAAACCAGAAAATAACTTATTAATAATTAATCACTTAATTAATCACTTCCCTAATAAGTTAATCTATATAATTCCACATCCGAGGGAGGATATCGTTTATTATACAAAACGGTATAAATTATATGAGAATTCACATATATCCAGAGAGAAGCCCTTAAATGTAGAGTTTTTTGTTTCTAGATTTTCTACATTGGGAATAGAATATGCCTCTATTGGAATTAGGTCTCTTTTTATTAATATAGATAATGTTAAAATGGATTTTATAATTTCTGGAAAATATGAGGTTTATAATTCATTAAACCAGTTTAAAAAAAATTTAATTGAAAAATAGATATTTAGCGTCAAATTTTTTGTTTTATGGTTTCGCAACAGGAATAAATAAGGGAGTTTTACTTATTGCGATTCCTTTACTTAGTGGGTTATTAACATTAGAAGAATATGGTTTATGGAGCTTATCTCAAGTTATTATTGCTGTTTTGGCACCCATTGTTTCCTTAAATGGGTATTCCTCCATTTTAAGATATGGAGTTGAGGATAAATTATTGGGTGTTTCAATTTTCAAAAAATATATTTTCTATACCCTTATTATTTCCGTTTTAAATTTATTATTTTTTATTCTCTATGGTGTAAATTGGATTTCTTTAACTTTTTTATTAGCACAATTAGAAGGTTTTCAGGCTTTGCTATTGGGCTGGACACGAAGTAGGGATTACAATGTTAATTATCTCATCATCTCATTAATAAAAATCACTTCTATTGCGTTGAGCATTAGCTTGCTAGACGTTAACTCTCTTGACCAACTTTTAATTGGTCAATTACTATTTGGAGCGGCAATTTTATTTTCATTATATATTTACACTATTTTCAGAGATTTTAAATTAGGATCATTAAAATTAACAATGAAAAAGTATTTAAGCTTTTCTTTGTTTTTAATACCACACAATGTAGCATTATGGATTTTAAGTAGTTCTGATAGGTTCATAATTAAAAATCTTTTAAATGAATTTGAATTAGGATTATATAGCCTCGCCTATTCTCTTGCACTTCTCTTAATGCTGGTTAATAGTGGAATTGCATTAGCTTTACCTAATTTTATTATCAAAAATTACAGTTATTACATAAAGTCGAGAATTAAAATCATATTGATTTCAATTTATTCGCTTATCGCAATTTTAACCAATTTACTTTTATATTTATTTATTTATTTATTTCATAATAAAATAAATTATCTGGCTCAAATTGATGACAATATATATCAATTGATTATTTGGATATTTAACGGGATCTATTTGTTGGGATTATATTACTTTTATTCGAATATTTTGTTTTACAACCACAAGGCGAAATTAATTTCTTTAAATACTTTTGGTGTATCCCTTTTAAATGTTTTACTAACGATTATATTAGTTGATAAAACAGGAATAATGGGAGCCGCAATAGCTACTTTTGTTGCTTATTTAGTGTATTTAATTTTAAATGTTGTTATTTCATTTAAAATTGAAGAAAGAGTTAAAAAAGATGTATTAATTTTATCAATAATTACGTTTTTTACATTAGCAGTAAATTTCTATTTGATTTATATCTTACCTAGTTTAAATTAGGATGCAAAAACTAAATTTATATAAAACCCCAAAAGATTTTCGGGGCAAATCAAAAATTACAGTGCAGTTATGGTGGGTTGTTTACGCATTGTTTTTTAAACCCTCTCCTCAAGTTTTATATGGTTGGCGCCGTTTTTTATTACGTTGTTTTGGAGCCAAAATTGGAAAAAAAGTAATCATAAGGCCCTCGGCCCAAATTACGTATCCTTGGAAAGTAACCATAGGCGATTACAGTTGGATAGGCGATGAGGTTGTTTTGTATTCTTTGGGAGAGATTGAAATAGGAGCGAATACTGTTGTGTCACAAAGAAGTTACATTTGCACGGGTTCTCACGATTATAAAAAAGTAGATTTTCCAATATACAATCAAAAAATTACCATTGAAGATCAATGTTGGTTAGCTACCGATGTTTATGTTGCTCCCGGGGTTACAATAGCTCAAGGAACTGTAGTTGGAGCTCGAAGTAGTGTGTTTAAGGACTTACCTGCCGGTAAGATATGCATGGGTAGTCCTGCCAAAGTATTAAAAGATAGAGAAAGTGAATAATATAAGTAAAAACATTTTAATAATATCTCCCTTTTTCTTCCCAGAACCAATTTCAACAGGTAAGTTTAATACAGATATAGCCATTGCTTTAAGAGATCAGGGTCATAATGTTAAGGTTTTATGTTCACATCCTATTTATCCTAAATGGGAAGTAGATAAAAGCCACGCTCAGATTGAAGGAATTAATATAACTAGAGGAGGGGCTAATATATACTATCCCCAAAAACCAATTTTAAGAAGAGCATTTTTAGAAATATGGTTTGCTTTTTATGTGCTTAAAAAGATTATTAAATATAGAAAAGACTTAGATATAATAATACCTGTTTTTCCACCTAGTTTAGCATTTTATTTTATTATACCATTAATTAAAAGTAAAACAGAAAAAGTTGGAATGGTTCATGACCTACAGGAAATTTATTCACTAGACAAGAAAGGGTTTTTTAATAAACTAATAAGATTTTTTATTAATAAAGTAGAAGATAGAACTTTTAGGAGTTGTAACAAGTTAATATTCTTATCTGAGGAGATGAAAGAGACAGCGAAGAGCTTTTATCACCTGTCATCTGAAAACCTTTTCGTGCAATATCCATTTACAAGTTTAAATTCATTAAATATGACAGATGATTTGGAAGATATTTTGCCAAATGATAAGGAACATGTTGTATATTCTGGAGCTTTAGGCGAAAAACAAAACCCCAGAGGAGTTTATGATTTTTTTGATTTTGCCACAAAAAAGTTAGATAATGTGATATTTCATTTTTTCTCACAAGGACAAATTTTCGAAGAACTTAAAGTTAAAAACAGAAATGACAAAATCGAATTTCATGATCTTGTTCCAAGAAAAAACGTAGAAGAACTATATAAAAGAAGTTCAGTTCAAATCGTTCCTCAACAGCCAAATACATCAAAAGGGTCATTACCTTCAAAATTACCTAATTTATTAGCATCTGGGTGTAAAATTTTATTCATAACCGATGAGAAAAGTGAGATTGATTTTTTATTTAATAAGCACAAATTGGATAAGGTTGTAACTTCCTGGGATAATGATTTATTGTTTCAATCTTTAAGAGAATTATTGCAGAAAAAAGAATATAATATTGAAAATCAACTAAAAGTAGCTAAAGAATTATTTAGTATGGATTCAATGGTTAATAAAATTTTAAAATGAAAGGAAAGTATTTATTGTTTGGAGGAAGTGGTTTTATAGGACATCATTTAACTAGTTTAATTAACGCAAATCAAAGTAATGCTGCTGTTATTTTCGATATCGCAAAACCAATATTGGAAACTAAAAACTTTGAAAACATTGATGTGAGAGGTACTATTGAAACAAAATATACGCCATCTTCTAATGATGTAATTTTTAATTTGGCGGCAGTACATAGAACACCAGGACATCCCTCAAATGAGTATTTCGAAACAAATCTGTTAGGAGCAGAAAATGTTTGTAATTACGCAAGAAAATATAACATAACTACTATTGTTTTTACAAGTTCTATAGCCACTTATGGCACTTATGAGGAACAAAAATCGGAAACTACAATTCCAATGCCAGATATCCCATATGGAATATCTAAGCTATCAGCAGAATATATTCATAAGTTATGGCAACAAGAAGAGCCTAATCTTAGAAAGCTTATTATTGTTAGACCAGGTGTTGTATTTGGAGAATTTGAAAAAGGAAATTTTACTAGGTTGATAAATTCAATTTCAAAGAAAAGTTTTTTTTATCCAGGTAGAAAAGATACCATTAAGGCATGTATATATGTTAAAGATCTTGTAAGTGTAATGCTTGAAATGGTTGAAAACGAAATCATAGGAGTGGTTAATTATAATATGACTTATGAACCTGCCCCTTCAATTGAGAAAATTTGTAATGTAATAAGTAATCGAGGAAAATTAAGGACTCCAAAAATTAAATTACCTTCTTTTGTATTGCTTATGATTTCAAAAGTAATTTATTCGATTATAAAAAAAGAAGGAATTCATCCTGATAGAGTAAAAAAGTTAATGATTTCTAATAATATAAATGGAGTAAAATTGAATAGTAAATATAATTTGACTTACAGTTTAGAAAAAGGTATTGCAGATTGGATGAAGTGTACTAATTTCGAAAAAAATAAAGAAATATATTAAAATGAGTATCAAAAACATTTGCTGCATAGGCGCTGGCTACGTAGGAGGACCAACCATGGCGGTTGTTGCTCAAAAGGGCCCACATATAAAAGTAACTATCGTTGATATTAATGCGTCTAGAATAGCTGCTTGGAATGATAAAGATTTAAGTAAACTACCCGTTTTCGAATCAGGTTTAGATGAAATTGTTGAAGAAGCTAGAGGAATAAACCTGTTTTTTTAACATGGTTCTTTATTAGGTGTCATTATTTTTA
>TARA_R110002167_G_scaffold122035_3_pt1 | contig 12850 bp, 13 predicted proteins | sample TARA_R110002167 | Tara Oceans TARA_R110002167 (sample SAMEA4398238) | marine metagenome | biome: Polar Biome; feature: [MES] marine water layer (ENVO:01000295) within the mesopelagic zone...; material: water (ENVO:00002006), including particulate matter (ENVO:01000060) such... | reverse complement strand
AAAAAGAAACCCGTTGCTAGGAAACTGAGCAGCAAACAATGGGCAGCTATGCCCACGCAAATCAGGGAGAGGGCTTACTTCACGGCCAACGTGGAAAGCATGAAGTTTCTTAACCGCTCCAAAAAGATGATAAAAGACTACCTTTCAGGGGCAAGGGAGATGGTCACCACTCCTGATGGACGCAGGGTTTCTGCCCTCAAGAAGACAGGCAGGGCTGATTTTGTTTATGAGATGCAGAAGCTAGCCAAGCAGACAGGGATGGGGAATGTGCTGCCTCCGGGAGAGGATATGAGCCGGGACATGATTACCCGCACCAAGGATATTGCCAGCGAGACAAGGCTCAACCTGATATTCGATACTCAAACCCAGCAAGCTCAGTCTTATGGCTACTACAAGCAGGGGCAAGACCCCGCAATTCTTGACGCTTACCCCGCCCAAAGGTTCATCCGGGCAGAGCAAAGGAAAGACCCGCGCCCATTGCACAAGAGCAACCGCAATGAGGTAAGGCGTAAGGACGACATGGAGTTTTGGCTACGCATGAATGCTCAGAGCATTGGTGGCTTTGCGGTTCCTTTTGGCCCTTGGGGGTTCAACAGCGGCATGGATGTTGAGGATGTAAGGAGGGACAAAGCCATTCAGATGGGGCTGATCGAGAAGAATGAGCAAGTGCTCCCGCCTGATGATACGTTCAACAAAGGGCTGAAAGCTGCGGCAGATGTAGAGCCAGAGTTCCTTAACAAGTTTTTGGACAAGATGGGCAGGGACGCCTACACCAACGGGGAATTTGTCGAGATCATTGAAAAGATAAGCAATGCACCTGCCCCTGCCCCAGCTAGAAAGGTGGACATTCCGCAAGTGGAGGAGATGGTCAAAAAAGAAGTAAAAACAGCATGAGTGAAAAACAAATCGAAATCGAATATCTAGCAGTTTCCGAGCTGAAGCCACACCCGAAGAACTACAGGGAGCATCCCGATGACCAACTTGAGCACATAATCCAATCCATCAAAGACAATGGTCATTACCGCAACGTAGTGGTGTCTAAGGATAACGTAATCCTTGCCGGGCACGGTGTTGTAAAGGCAAGCAGCAAGATGGGCTTAAAAACGATCCCTGTCGTTCGCCTTGACGTGCCGCATGATGACCCTAAAGCAACCAAAGTGCTTACTGGCGACAATGAGATTGCTCACTTGGGGGTGGTTGATGACCGGCTTCTGTCTGAACTTCTCAAGGAAGTGAAGGAGAGCGACATTGATGGGCTACTTGGCACAGGCTACGACGATGCCATGCTTGCCAATTTAGTGCTGGTAACAAGGGATTCCAGCGAAATAAAGGACTTTAATGCCGCAGCAGAGTGGGTAGGGATGCCGGAATATGAATCGCAGGAAAAACAGCTTCAAATCATTGTTAGTTTTGAAAACATGGAAAACAGGGCAAAGTTTGGTAAACTTGTTGGAGCATCTTTAACAAATAAGACCAAATCCATTTGGTATCCTCATAAGGAAAATGACGATACATCTTCAGTTAGCTTTGAGGAGCAAAACAATGAAGATAAAACCTAAATATCCTATCTATGTGCCATCGTATCAAAGGCACGATAATTGTTTAACTGCACAATTCTTAATAAAAGACAAAACGCCCTTTCATCTTGTAGTGCAACCGCAAGAAAGGGCAGCATATCAAAAAGCGTTGCCAACGTGTAAAAGTATTATTGTGCTTCCAAAGAGTGTTAAAGGCTTAATGGCAACAAGGAACTGGATTAAAGCGCATTCAATAAAAAACGGAGATGACCGGCATTGGCAAGTTGATGATAATTGCCGACTGTGCCGAAGGATTTACAAAGGGAAAAAAATCCAATGTGACTCAAACTTTGCGTTTAGGGCGGTAGAGGATTTTACTGATCGGTATGAAAACATAGCAATATCGGGGATGAATTACACTATGTTCTCGCCCCCACAACTTCCCCCGTTTGCAGTTAATAACCACGTTTACTCTTGTTCGCTAATAAACAATGTAATCCCACACCAATGGAGGCTTGAGTACAACGACGATACGGATTTGTGCTTGCAAGTTTTAGCAGACGGATGGTGTACCGTTTTGATGTACGCTTTTACTATTGATAAAATGCGAACAATGACCATCAAAGGCGGCAACACAGATGACCTTTACCAAGGCGATGGTCGCCTAGAAATGTCAAGAAGCTTGGAACGGGTATGGCCGCATATTGTAAAAACGGATAGAAGGTTCGAAAGGCCGCAGCATAAAATCCGAGATTCATGGAAAGGGTTTAGAACAAGACTAATACGCAGGAAAGACATTGATTTTGATAAGTTTAATAAGGTTGACGAATTTGGAATGAAGCTAAAACAGGTCAAAAAATCTATTAAAAGCGAACTTCTAAGAAACATGATCAAGGAAAACTAGAATCATTAACACCGCAAAAATGGATAAGTTGCACCAAGGACAGGAAAAGGTTTCTTACTCCGTGCCAGAGGTGGCCATTATCATGGGAATAACCAACTACAGGGTGCGTATGATGGTTAAGCTAAAGCAGATGAGGGCAATTCTAGCAGGCAAACAGTTGTTAATAATGAACACGGAACTTCAAAGGATACTAAATAAAAATGGATAACATCATAACAATGCGCTCAGGGAATAGGATCACCAATGGAATCAATGAGCTTTGGGCAGATAAACCCCAGAAAAGAGAAGGGAAGCAAAAGGCGACTGCAAGCTTAGGCGCAGGGGTGCACAAAAGGAATGGAGTCTATTGGTTTAACAACAAAAAAGTAAAAGACTTGATTCTGTTCTGCCGCAGAGAGGGATTGATTGTCGCCCCTGATGCAAACTTAGGGCCAAATGACCGGTAAACAAACGCTGCTGGCAGTTGCAGCATCAAAGTTTTGGGAGGTAAACCACTCAAAACTAAAGTCTAGCAACGCAAGAAAGTACTCTTGGCCAAGGCAGGTTTGTCAGTGGATCGCTTGTGATGCAGGAATAAGCAAAGCCGATGTGGCCAAGTTTTGGGGGGTAAACAAAAGCACAATCTACAACAGCTTCGACAAGGTGGACACAAACCTAAAGGATAACTTGCACGCTGAAAAAGAAATAAAACAGTTCTGCGAGTTTGCTAAAGGATACCTTGGAGCAGTCAAGTTGATCACATCCTAAAACAAAAGCTGTGGTCAATTAATTTGTTCACCTTTTATTTAAAAATGAGTAAACAAATCGACATCACAACTTTTTACCGTTCTTAGTTGAATGCTTTTAAGTAAGTGGTTTTGATTTTGAAACCCACGGACTTAAATAAACTCGCCCAAACCTTCCTCCTTTGGCCTGTATTAAGTCATATTAACAGTTGAACTGCCCCCCTATCTGCCCTGCATCCTTATTCCCCGATGGCTGGAGCAACGACAGGAACCCGCTTAACTTCACCAGCACCCACCAGTAATGGCAAGCATCCCGGTGGTAGGCCCAAGATTGTTTTCGACCTAGACTTGGTTGAAAGGCTTGGCGGTCTCAATGCTACCCTCGCTGAAATGGGGACTCTTCTTGGCTGTTCTCATGATGTGATCCAGCGCCAAATGAAGGGAGAAGATAGTGAGTTTCGCGTTTCCTATGAAAAGGGAAAGGCTAAGTTGCAAACTTCCCTCAAGCGTAAGTTGGTTCAGCAAGCCCTAGAAAACAATAACGTGGTCAGCCTTATCTTTGCTTTGAAGAACGTCTGCGGGTACACCGACCGTGCCGAGGTTAACGTGGAGCACTCCGGGCACATCGCAAGCGAGAAGCAATTGGTAGTCCAATGGAGGGAGATGCTTGGTGCTCCTAATCCAGAAAACAACTGAATGACTAAAGCGGAACGCGCAAAAGCATTGTTCAAGTTGATGCTGCCCTACCAGCAAAGGTGGGTGGCGGACTCTTCGCGTTTCAAGATTTGGCTTAAGTCCCGGCAAATAGGCGGTTCACTTGGTTCAGCCTTTGAGGCTGTTGCCAGTTGTGTGGATAAAGCCAACACCGATTGGGTGGTGCTGTCAGCAGGCCAAAGGCAGTCGGAGGAATGGATGCTGAAAGGCAACAGGGTTGCGAGGGTTGTGTCTGATGCAATGGATTTGCCCAAGCCTGATTGTAGGACGAGCGAGGTAAGGTTTCCTAATGGATCAAGAATCCTTGCTCTCCCGGCTAACCCGGACACCGTGCGAGGCTATTCAGCCAACCTAGTGCTGGATGAGTTTGCCTTCCACGAAAGGCCCGACCGTATCTACGAGGCCATTTACCCAGCAATCTCTAACCCTTTGAGGGGTGAGCTAAAGCTCCGCATTATCAGCACCCCGGCAGGGCGCAACTCCAAGTTCTTTGAGATATGGAACAAGTCGGAGGAACTGAACTTCGTTAGGCATAAGACAACCATTCACTCAGCAATCGAGGAGGGTCTGCCAATGGATGTTGAGGCTTTGAAGATAGGGCTGGATGACCCAGAAGCTTGGGAGCAGGAATACGAATGCGAGTTCGTGGATGCCACCAATGTCCTGTTGCCTTATACCCTCATTGATGAATGCGTAAGCGACGAGGCAACCCTAGACTGTGAGGAGGAGAGTGGCGGGGCTGTTCGCTTTGTAGGCATAGACATTGGGCGTAAGCATGACCTGACCGTGGCTTGGACGCTTGAGAAGGTTGGCGATGTGATGTGGACAAAGGAAGTGTTGGTTCTTCGCAACACCCCATACCATTTGCAGGAGGAGCTTTTGTCTGACCGAATCAACAGGGCAACCCATGCTGCCATTGATTCAACAGGGATTGGCAATGCCATAAGCGAGTCTTTAGCTAAGCGGTTTTCGTTTAAGCTAGAAGAGTGCACGTTCACGCAAGGGCTGAAGGCCAAGATATTCCCCGGTTTACGCAGGGCATTCCAAGAGCGAGGCTTGAGGGTGCCAAGGGACAAGGCCATTCGGGAGGATTTACATTCGGTCAATGAGTTGACTACGCCGGGAGGGAACAAACAGTACAGGGCGGTTAGGCGTGCAGATGGTCATGCCGACAGATGCACAGCGTTGGCTTTGGCAAACTATGCCGCTCTGTTAAACCAAGGGTCTGGGACAATTGGTGACACCGACAACATCATGCTTGGCAGGGCAAAACTGTCCGGGTTAAGACCGACACTAGTATGATTGCAGAATTAAGTAACCGCTTTGGGAAACTGTTTAGTGCCAAAAAAGGGCCGAACGGATCATCTATCGGGAAGAGGGTGATTTCACCCAACAACCGTGACCGGATGGATAGCAACTCGCTGGGGAGCAAACAGTCCCCGGCCAATGTTATTGCTATACTTCGTGCTGCCCTTGGCGGGGATATTCGGCAGCAATACCAAGTCTATGAGTTAATGGAGGACTCATGGGCTAGGCTGGCAAAGAACCTTCACGAACTGAAAAGCGCAGCAGCGGGGGCAACCTACACCGTGATGCCGTATACCGAGAGAGGAGAACGCCCAACTGAATCTGCTCAAGCGAAAGCGGACTTTGTTCAGTATGCAATTGATGGGTGGAGAGGCAATCCAATTGAGGGAACCAACGGCTTTCGCAATGCTATTTATGATTTATGCGATGGAGTAGGCAAGGGGTTCAGCGTGCAGGAAATCCTTTGGGAGATGAAGCCAGAGGGAATCTGCCCTAAATCAACTTACTTCTGCCATCCCCGCTATTATTCTTTCCCCTATGACAAGACCGACTTGATGCTCTCACCCCAAGGCGATGGGGTTTATGAGGAGTTCCCAAGGAACAAGTTCCTTATTGGCATCTACAAGAACCGTTCAGGCAACTCAATGGGCTATGGTTTGTTGAGGCAATTGGCTTACTGGTGGAGCGGTCAGAACTTTTGCCGTGATTGGTTGCTTAACTTTGCCCAAGTGTTTGGTCAACCGTTGAGGTGGGCAACCTATGACCCCGGTGCTGCTGCCAACATTAAGAACGACATTGCTGATATGCTGGAGAACATGGGTTCAGCGGCATGGGGAGCGTTCCCGGCAGGGACACAGGTGGAGTTCAAGGAAGCAGGGAAGTCAGGGCAGGACAACCCCCAAAGCTATTTCATTCAGATCGCAGATAAGTTGTGTGACATCACAATCCTTGGCCAAACTTTAACAAGCGATGTGGGGGATTCTGGAAGCAGGGCTTTAGGCGAGGTGCATGAAGATGTTCGCCGGTCTAGGTTGCAGGATGTTTGTGATTGGGCAGCGGATGTGATGAACGAGCAACTTGTCACATCCTTGTGTGAGTTGAACTACGGTAACACGGATGAGATGCCCAAGCTTGTCCCTGATCTTGCTGGCCCAAGTGACCCCGTCATGGAGGCTCAGAGGGATCAGATACTTTTAGGCAATGGAATGGACATGCCCCGCGAATGGTTTTACGACCGTCACGATGTGCCAATGCCTCAGTCAGGGGAGGACATCATATCGCCACCAGAGCCTTCCATGATGCAGCCACCAATGTTCGCCAAGGAGGGAGTGGTGGAAGCCGCACAGAGGGCAGAGCCGGGGCCAAGGGATAAGCTTCTCAACAGCGTAATGGAAGACGTTACGGGAGTGAGTGAGGCATGGCTTGCCCCGGTAAAACCTGCTTTTGTTCAGTTGGTGAGCAAGGCAATGGATGAGTCCGTAACTGACGAGGACTTTGAGAGGGCGATAGCCAAGGCAGCAAACACGATGCCGGAGCTATTCGATAAGCTCGACACGAAGGTTTTGCAGGATGCGATGGAGAGGAACATGGGGGCGGCGATGGTTAACGGAGCGGTGAAACGCTTTGAAGCTTCCCCATTGGACAAGGTTGAGGAGGCTCCACTGTGATTGCGACCAAGATAGAACTGCCCTCTGGCATTGATCGTTTGAAGTTCTCCGACAAGGAGCTTACGGATGTGCTTACCGTTGGGGCAAGGGGTGTGTCTCAATATCTCCGCAAGTTTTACCGGCAGAAGAACGGCAGGGAAAAGAACAAGCTGGGGGGCAAGCGGACTAATTTCTGGAACAGGGTGGGCAACACCGTGAATAATGGTGACCCAAACCACTCCAATAAAGCTGAACCCATTGTGGAAAGCCCCGGACGAGTTGTGGTTACAATAGCCAGCCCAATTCTTCCTCACAAGATCAAGGGGGGGACGATAAAGCCGGTACGTTCACAATACCTCACCATTCCGCTTGTTGCAGAAGCTTATAATGAAAGGGCGAGGCGTTTCCCTGACTTGTTTGTCATCAAGAGCAAGAAAGGCAATTTACTTTTAGTAAAGCCAGACAAGTCTAGTGGGAGTGTTCCGCGCCAGAAGTTCAATGCCAAGAAAGAGGCAAAGCGGCAGCAACCCAAGACCGAACGGTCAAGGAGAGAGAACAAGCCTTTGGGCTTAAAGGTGCCAGAACGAGAGACTCCAACCATGCAAGAGGAATCAGGGTTCACCCCTTACTATTTGCTCAAAAAGTCCGTCACGCAGAAGCCTTGGCCCAATAGCATCCCCACAGAGAAACAGGTTACAGATGTGTTTAATGATGGAGTTGATTATTGGGTTAAGACACTTGGAGAAAGGAAAGCGGCCTGATGCCTTTACCCACTCCAAACGGTGAACCCAAAGATGAATTTGTTTCAAGTTGCATGGCAAACGATACGATGAAAGAAGAATTTCCAGACAAGGGCCAAAGGCTTGCGGTTTGTACCAGTCAGTACAAGGCCAAGGGATTTAAGGAGCAGGACATCGTTCATGCCATTAGCACATTGCTGCCGGGGGATGAATTACCAGATGACATTCAGTATCTCCCGCCCGGAACTCATAGCATCACGGCAACCAAGAATGGGAAACCCGCAGAGTTGACGGTGGATGTAGGTGCTGAAACTGCTGAGATGCTGCAAAACTCCTTCACCACCATAACGGCAGGAGACAAGGAGCAGGTGTTCATTGATTTCAACCATGATGACTCAGAGGCAAGTGGATGGATTACCGGCTTCTATTGGGCGGGAGCAGACCCCGAAGCTGGGGGAGTTCGTGCCAAAGTTGAGTGGACAAAAGCAGGAGAGGAAGCCCTTCAAGGCAGGAACTTTAGAAAATTTAGCCCAACATTCACCCTTAATTCCAAGGGTGAGATTGAGGGCACAACTTTGAATGCGGGAGGCTTAGTAAATCGGCCAGCATTTAAGGACATAACCCCGATAGTTGCCAGCGATGGTGGCTATCAAAACCCTGACAGTAAAATGGCAGACATAACAGACGAAGATAAGAAAAAACTAGAAGCCTCCGGCCAAGATGATTCCAATAAAAAGGATGAAGTCAGCGCCGAGGATAAGCTGGCCGAAGTGAAGAAAGAAAACGAAACACTAAAAGCCAAAATCAAAGCGTTGGAAGGCGACAAGGAGAAGGAGCAAGAAGTTGCTGCTCAAGCTGCCGTTGACAAAGCTACTGAAGACGGACGCATCCCGCCAAAGGACGAGGAAGTTAAAGCAAAGTGGGTTTCCATTTTGGTTAATGACCCCTCGGCCATCATGGCTTTGAATGCGCTTCCCGTAACTCCCGCCTTTCAGCGAGTGGTGCAAGCCAAGCGTCAGGAGGACGGACACATTGGAAATAACAGTGAAGCGCAAATGCGTGCCGCTAAGGAATACCAAGCCAAAAACAGTTCAACCTTTGAACAGGCATGGGACGCCACGCGATACGAAAGCCCTAACCTGTTCAACTAAAACACACACAACTAGATAAAATATTATGGCAGGAGCATTAACAAGAGACACGGCGATTTTTGCGCTAACACCGGCAGCAGACCAGACTGATAAAGAAGGTTACGCTGTCAAGATAGTTACAGGGGAAGCCGCAATCTCAACAGCACACAATAATAACTTTGGTGTGATTCTCGATGGAGAAACCACATCAGGTAAAAGCACAATTGCCTCAATGGCCGGGGCAAGCGGGACGGTAAAGGTGAAACTGAGCGGCACTGTTGCCCTTGGTGGACACTTAATGGTTCACACAGACGGAACATGGAAGGCGCACACCGGCAGCAACAACCTATCTGCGGTGGCTATGGAAGCGGGTACCGCAACTGAATTGATTGAAGCTGCATTGTGCGTTGATACACACGATTGATCCAGCAACGTCTAACACTCAATAAATAAAAACATTATGGGACTAAGATCAGAAGCATCAGTCAATCCAACCCTAACCAATTATGCGTCCGGGGTTCTGAACGACTTACAATCAGCGACAGCCGATTTCCTTGCACCTCAAGTTCAGGTGCCAGCGACTATCGGGCAATACAAGGCATACGATGACAAGAATGCCTTTCAAGTACATGACACCGCTCGCGGAGTTGGTGGGCCTGCTCGACGCATCTTTATGGATGTGACCGAGCCAACCTACAACTGTCTGCCTCAGGCTTTGGAAATCACTATTGATGATTCAGAGCGTGATGCAGCAGGGACTCTGAATCCTTTGGATTTGGAACAGGCGAAGGTGAAAACACTTGTGCAGAGCAGCGTGCTCTCGCATGAGCGTCATGTCATCACCACAGTTAACGCAGCAGTTGCCGCTAATGGCACAACTGTTGGGGGCGGTGTGATGGGAACATGGAGTGCGGCAGGAACTGACCCAGTGGTGCAAATAGATGCTCTTATTGAGGATATTGCAAAAGCTACAGGTCAGCTACCAAACGCAATCCTTATGGGCATGACTGCTTGGAGGTTGTTCAGGAACAACGCCAAGGTGATTGAGAAGCAACCGGGCGCTGCGCTTATTGGGTTAAACCAAGGGCAAGCTTCCGCAATGCTTATCAACCCCTCAATGGAAATCCGTTTGTCCACTATGGCATACGATACGACCAAGCAGGGCAAAACGCGTTCCAACGACTTCGTAAACGGCAGCGATGTTTACATCTTTGTTCGGAGTCCAAACCCAACCATTTACGATCCTTCTGCATTGAAGACCTTTGCAGGTGGTCGTGGTGGAGTGAGTGCGGTGCGTGAGTACCGGGACGAGAGCAGTAGGTCTGACATCTATGCTGTTGATTGGAGCCGTGATGTAAAAGTCACTTCAGCAATCAGCATCGCAAGAATAACAACTTCGTAAGAAGACAACAATAACTCGGAGGGAGGGGGTGGATAATCCCCTTCCCTCCATCTTTTAGAATTTAAGGAATAAGACAATGGCAAATCCACTTTGGGCGAATAACGTAGCAGCAACAGGAGCAGCAACTCAGAGAGTTAGCGGCACAGTCGACGTAGCAATTGCAGCCAATGGCAATCGCACTTCAATCACTTTTCAGAATGTCGGAACGGTGGATGTTTATTACCGTGAAGATTCAACAGCACCAACCGCTGCCAATGCACACTACACTCTTTCTGCCCCGTCAACTGACTTGGGTGGAGATGGAGGCTTTTTAAAAGTTGACGGAGTTGTGAACGCATTAAAAGTCGGAGCAGCATCAACCTATAAACTCCAGATCATGGAGTACATAAAGCAATGAGCGCAGTATTAAGCACCCCAAAAACTACAAGCGGCGGCGAAATAATCACACATCTGATCAACGCCACAGATGGGGCGGGACTCCACTTAACGGGGGCATCTGGAACCTACGTCGATTGCGGCGATACAACTATTCTCGACGGTGCAACCAAGATTTCGCTGGAGGTTATTGCGGCAACCACCGGAACCGTCTCGGCGCAACTTATCGCAAAAAATTACAGCTTTGGTTGCTTCAAGTTCGCTTTTGATGCTGCGGGAACAATTTCTTCATACATAAACAACGGCTTATCGTCGGCAACAGCCACAACTAGTGGGACATATAATGACGGCAATCCAAAGCACATCGTCACGACGTGGGACAATGCAACAATCAGCATCTACATTAACGGAAATTTGGACGGCACGGCAACGCTTGCCGGTGGTTCAATCCCCAACACAACGGACAAGCTGGCGCTTGGGGCGCAGTTAAACGCTGCGGGTTTAAACACCACATTGTTCGATGGGGATATATACAGAGCAAGATTGTGGAACCGCGATGTATCGGCAGACGTTCAATCGCTTTTTGAAAACGCTTCCATAGATTACGCCGACCAGTGGGGGAGTGGGACGAAGGTTATTGATGCCGACTTTAATGGTGGATATGACGGATGGGATGATTGGAACACTTGGCCAACCCAAACTAACATCGACAATAAAATGCAGTTGTCTGATGCGGTGGGTGGTGCAGGTTGTCGAAACTTAGCAGTAATGACAGTAGGTAAGCGTTATCTGGTTGAATACACCGCTAGTGCGTTATCTGGTACTGTTGCTTTCAGCATATGGACTGGCTCCGCATATGTTGTTATCCACACCATTTCGGCGGGAAGTAACAGCTTTGAAGTGGTTTGGCCAAGTGGCAATGGGAGGGCGTACATCCGCTCCACCGGCGCAGCAGCAGTTACGCTTGAGGACAACTTTATCACCGAAATCGGCTGTGCCTTTGACCTCGATCTTTCTTACGCAAACCCCACGCAATCCACCATCGTTCAAAATCGAAGCGGTTCTGGCGACGGAACTGCCGCTGGTGGGGTGGTGCAGATAACTGCGATTGATCAGTTGAACACGAACAAGCTATCTGTCGGCGGCACGACTCCGCTTGTTGGCATTGGTTTGGCGGCGGGAAGTACGCCGACAGTACCATTAGATGTAGCTGGTGATGTTAGGATCGGCCGCCCAACTGCCTCACAAACCGATGGTTCACTAGTCGGTCAGTTTGAGTTCGTTGGCAAGAGTAGTACTACCACACCGGTCGTTGCGCGGATTAAAAGCGAAGGCACAGCCACAGCAGGTTCTGGTGACAACTGTCCAGCCGACTTGTCATTCTGGACAATGCCAGCGGGGGGTTCGGCCCTAGCAAAATGCCTCACCATCTCAAGCGCGGGCAACGTGGGCGTGGGCAGCGGTAGCTTATCTCTAGCGAATTTAAATATCACAGCTGCGGGTGGAATGGGTGGCGGGTTACTGATCAACCGAAACGCTACTGGATTCGCGACTTCTGGACAGTATTTAGGTTCAGTCGGGTTCAAAGGCACGGATAGCGGAAACAGCAATGCGGCAGCGGATGCGTCAATCGTTGCTAAAGCGATGGAGACACACACTGGCTCGACTGCTGGCACTAATTTAGAATTTTACACGAAGCCAACCGGAACCGGGCCGGGGTCGTCGCCATCACTTCGCCTCACCATCGACAGCGCGGGCCTCGCGACATTCGCCGGTGACGTATTGTTAGACAGCGAAGCTTCAGAAAAACCGTTACTGACAATAAGAAACAGAAACGGTGACCCTTACGGCGGACGTATTATTCTGCAAAAAACGACAACTGGTGAAGCCAACGATGATACGCTTGGAACCATTCAGTTTAAAGGCAATAACGACGCACACCAAGAAACGTCATATGCCACAATTCACTCGACAAGTTCAAGTGTAGCTGATGGCGCTGAAAACGCTACGCTGGCAATTAAAACAATTTCTAACGGCACGGTTGCAGAACGCCTCACCATCAGCAGCGCGGGCGTAGTCAACATCACGAAATACGTCGAAGTAATCTCGGCAGGGAAGAACCAGTTACGCGCAGTAGATACAACTGCACAAGCAGCCGGTGTTGGCGGTAGTATTGATTTGGGTGGTAATTATAGATCCGCTGGTGATGCGTCAACTTTTACAAGAATTGCGGCAGAAAAGATTAATTCTACTGACAATGATTTTGGCTATAAGCTTGGTTTTTATGTAACGACAAACGGCGGGGCTACGATGGGCGCGAAGGTTATGACTGTCAGTCCCACCGGCCTAGCAGTCACCGGCGCAGTTACGGCAACGGAGCGTATTTTGT
>TARA_R110002167_G_scaffold42512_13_pt1 | contig 12869 bp, 18 predicted proteins | sample TARA_R110002167 | Tara Oceans TARA_R110002167 (sample SAMEA4398238) | marine metagenome | biome: Polar Biome; feature: [MES] marine water layer (ENVO:01000295) within the mesopelagic zone...; material: water (ENVO:00002006), including particulate matter (ENVO:01000060) such... | reverse complement strand
CCCCCGCCAAATCGCAGAAACCGCGTAACCCGCGACCGGATCCACCGGTCAGACAGCGCCTGATAGACGCAGCCCTGATGTTCGCTGGAATGCAGCACCCGCCCGCCGAAGAACACGCCGACATGCCCGGCCCGCAGATGCCCGGCCCGCAGGATCACCAGACAGTGATTTTCCGGCGCGTCGACCGCCCGCCAGTGCGCGGCGGCATCAAATCCGGCCTGCAGCCCGTCATGGCCCGGCGGATGCGCTGCACGGTCATCCAGCGCGATCCCCAGAACATGGCGGTACCACAATTCGACAATGCCCCAGCAATCCGCGCCATGCAGAGCGCCGCCGCCCGCGGCATAAGGACATTGCAGCAACGCATCGATCATCGCGGCGGGCGCGCACAATCCGCTTTTGTTCACGGTGACAACGGGCGCGGCGTCTGCTTTGATCATGATTTCACCCTGGAGAATTTCATGGCAGGCGACTTCACTTTGATCCATGGCTGGAAAACCGGCTTCAGCGAAAAACAAAATCTGATAACAATCCGGCTAACCGACGCCAACGGCAACGAAACCGCTTACGCCATTCCAAAAGACACCGCCCAGGATATGGCCGAGCAGATCCTTGCATGTGCGCCCCGCGCGCCGTCCAGACCACATCGTCTGCAATAATTGTAGCGGGCATCGGGCCATCCCATGCGGCCTGGCCTTCACCCGTGATAATTTCGTCGTCGATGATGATCCTGTTCATGCCAGCCATACCCCCGGAAATTGATTCTTAGTCGTGCGTTGGAACGGCACCGGCTCCAGCAGCCCGGCCCGCGCCGCCAGTGTTGCCGAAATCCGTCCGTCATCGCTGGCCGATGCGCCCGGCATCACCATCAAATTCAGCGTGTCGATCAGCGGCGTGTCCGGCGCCGCCGTATCGATCAGGATGATCCGCACATTGATGCGCTGCCGCGCCCCGTCCAGCGCCCGGCTGAGATACCGATCGATATTGCCCGCCACCAGTTGCGCGCTGATCTCGCCGTCACCCGTCGAAGGCGTCTGGATTTCAATGTCCGAACGATAATAGGTCTCGCCGTTCCAGACGATGTTTTCATTGTTCAGCGCCGCGCGCTCCACCGTGCTCAGGCCGTCCTCCTGAAACTCGATCAGGATGACATGCGGATCCGCGACCGGGTCCCGGTTCAGCTTGTGGCGTTGTGCGTCGGTGACGGTCGGCATCAGGCTTCACTCACGCCAACGGACACATCATAAAGATCAACCGCAATATGCTTTTCTTGCGGCGCGCCGTCCAGAAAGACTTCATAGGATGTGCCGCTGAGCGGATGCACCCAATTGCAGGTCAGAACGCCATTGCTGAGTGTCGTGACATAGAAGGTTTCCAGCGTCGTAAACTGCGCCTGTGTCAATCGCAGCGTGAACTGAAACGATTTCAGGCTTCTCGTGAACCGCGCGCGCCGGCGGGGCGATCCCACTGACGATGTATCCTCAACCCATGGTTCTTGACGGCCACCCGACAATGATCCCTGCAGTGCAATCATCAGGTCAGTTGGAAAATCAATTGCCGTGGTCATCGCACGATCGCTTTCGGCTTGGCGCCAAATCGGGCCATTGATTTATCAAATTTACCGCCGCCAAGTGCAGCGCCGGACTTACTGACCGCGCTGTCAACGATGGCCGGCGCTGCAAACTGAATAGCCTGCCCTGCGACTTGGCCCGAGACGCTTTCAACAAACGGGGTGAGATTGCCGACACTATCCGCAGATACGCCGACACTGATTGACAATTGACCACCGCCGGACGCCGATGCGCCGTTCGGAATGATCCGTTCGCCGCGCTCTAAAATGGCCGGGACTTCATTTGGCTTGAGACCTGCCACTCCGCCGCCGTGGTATCTTGGCGCGCCGTTGAAAACCGATGGCGAAACGGCTCTTGATGCGCCGCTTGGTTGCCCAGCAATGCCGCCATTGTGGTAAGCCGCATAGGCTGCGGCTGCGTTGCTGCCGGCCGGACTTGCGCCACCACCACCGCCGCCAAACAGACCGCCGAATATGGAACCGAGAAACCCACCGCCGCCGCCAAGCAACTGCATTGGTCCGCTGGCAGCCTGATTGACTTGAAACAGAGCATCAAGAACTTGGTTCAGCAGCCGGTCAGTAATCTTGTCCAGCGCGCTGACAGCAGCATCGGCAAATGAAGCCCATACGCCCTTGCCCTGTTGCAGGCCGCTCTTGAATTCATTGATGAAGCTACCAACGGACTCGCGCGCGACGTTGGAGCCCTCTTTGACCTTTTCTGTCGCCGTTTTGGTGGTATCTCCGAGTGCCGCAACCGCTGCATCTGCCGCAGCCGCTGCACTCGGCAATGAACCGAAGCTGTCAGCCAGACCGTTCGCATTGGTCTGAAGTGCAATCAGGTTATCAGCAACGCCTTTTGACCCCAGATCGAACTGATTGAATGCTTCATATGTGCTGTCAATGCCAGCAACAAAGGATTCCGGCAGTAGGCCTTTCGCCGTGTTAAAAATGCTGCTTAGAGATTTGCTGAATTCATCAAGAACGCCCAGACCCCTTGCGACAACAACAGCCAGAGCGCTGAACAGAAGAACCTTCGTTTTCATTGACGCGTTGAACAGTGCGCTCAAAATCCCGGCATTGCGCAGGATCTGGGCAAAGCTGATAAAGGCGGCCGTCAAATTGGCAACAAATGAAATCGTCTTTGCCAGCGCGAGCGCCTTGAGAATGTCGAACAGAATTGTAGCGTTATCCGACACAAACGAGATTGCTGCGCCCGCAGCATTCATGGCCGTGACCAAAGCGGTGCCCACAATTGCAACAAAATCATTGAATGCGGGAGAACTGAACTTGTCCGCCAAAGAGGTAATTGCTGGAACCATCCGGTCTGCAATGACAGACACAACCCGCAGAACCGCAGAACTTATTGCACCCCAGAGCCGTTTTGTCTGAAACCCTGGAGAAGCTGCCATTTTGGCAAACGCCGCCTCGGTTGCACCCGCCTTGTCGCCCATCTGCTCCAGAATTGCATTGAAGTCCTGACCAGCCTGACCGGATAGGGCCATTGCAGGGACCAAGGCCTCCACGCCGCCAAACAGCACGGCCAGCGCGTCGGTTGATCCGCCTGTCTTGGTGATCAATTGCTCCATGAACCCTGAAAAGCCTAGCGTTTTTATTGCTACGGAATCGAAACTGATACCGAGCGCATTGGCCAGATCGGAGGCTTCCTTTGTCGGCTTTGAGACAGCAGCCAGGATCGCCCGAACACCGGTCACGGCTTCACTGGTCGATATGCCGCCCTTGGTCAGAGCGCTGATTGCCGCGGTCAGTTCATCAAAGTTCACACCTGTTTTCGCGGCCAATGGAGCGACACGGCCCAATGCTCCGGACAATTCACCGATGGTGGTTTTACCCGCTCTCATGGCGACAAACAAAGCATCGGAAACCGCTGTGGCGCCTTCGACCTTTGGTCCGTAAGCGTTGAGAATCGATGTCAGACCATCCGCAGCAATCGAAACACTGGTCACGCCGCCGACAGCCAGTTTGTTCGATGCTGTCAGTATCTCGTTAGCCTCTGCAGCGCTTGAGGCGCCGGCACTGATGATCTGATAGAACGCCTTTACCTGAGCCGTGGCGCCACCGCCAAAGGCAGCATTCTGACGCAATGCCGCAAGTTCCAATTCCTTCATGCTGAATGTTGCCGTATCCACCAGCGTGCTGACCTCTGCCAGAGCATCCTTGAAACCAAATCCAAGCCGGATGGCTGCAAAAGCGGATGCCGCTGTGACAAACCCAAGCATTGCACGGCTTGCCTGGCCCAGGGCCCCGGATACACCGCCCACCGATTTGGCATAGCGATCAGTGACAATCCGCCCCTGCTTTTGCGATCCTGTCAGTTTGTTATTTGCGCGCTCTGCCTTGGACGCGCGCTTTTCAAATCCTTCAAGATCCTTGTCGGCACGGCGCACGGATCGCGTGTCAAAATCCATCCCAAGCGTCGCAACATTATTCATTTGGATCGCCCTTTGGTGCCATGGCTGTGCGGAAAGCAAGGTCCATCGTGAAAATGGCCGTTGCTTCTTCCGGTCGAATCTGATTGCCGGTCAGTGCAGACCAAGCCAGGATCTGCATGTCTGTAATTGGGTTCGGGACGCCGCCGAACGATGTTCGCCTGTTGGACAGCTCGTTGAACCAAACCAGCAGGTAATTCATCGCAGTCGGCGCCTCGATATCGGGAATGCGGTCTTCTTGGCCAAAACGGATGAACCGCTCTCGCCTTGTTTCACCATCCTTGTCGACAGCGACGTCAAAAAGGGTGTGTTGCCGGATGTATTCCGCTAGCGCTTCCGCGCTCTCTCGGTAAAATTTTCAAGGTTTGAGGACGCCTCGATTATTTGGTCAAAGAAATAATCGTTTGCCACCAGCAGCAGTTTGTTTTTCTGCGTGCATTCGGGGCTGGCTTCCTCGCCGAGCGTCAAGTCTTGGTTTTGCCAGTCCCAACTTTCAATCATAGCTGCCGCACGCGCTTCCGCATTGGCTTCCAGTGCTGCGGCTTTTAAGCTTTTGCCCTTCTGCATCCGCAAATTGATGCCATCTTGATTCTGCCGCTCGACCGTTTTCACTTCCGCGCTTTGTGAGGAGCGCAGTTTGACAATAACGCCGAGCGGCTTTTCTGTGATCGGGTGCTTCAGTTCAAGATCAAAAAGCTGATCCGATTTTACCAGGCCAAGAATATCCATGAATTACACCTCGACTGGGGTTTGCACGAGGCCGATCTGGAACTGGCGGACCACGAAATCTTCCACACCACCGCCGCCGCCGAAACCTTCACCGCCGGCAACCTTGCCGCGGGAATAAATCAGATCACCGGTCGCCAGCGTCACCCGGAACGCGGCATAATTGGGCGATTGAGCCGCCGCAACCATAGCGTTTTGGCCATTATCACTTTTGTCATAGGCAAACTCTGGATTTGGATCACCAGCATTTTTGACGCCGCCCTGCTTCTGGGAAGTATCAACATCAACAGTGTCATAGCTGATGATGTTCTGAGTGGTCTGCCAATTGCCAACATTTCCGCACTTGGAAATTGTTGTCCATGTCAATGCAGCAAAGCCGGCCGCATCCAAATCTGAGGCCTGATAATCCGGCACCGTTGGCGCGCCGACGCCCGTTGCAATGGCAATCGTGGCGTCTTTGTAGGTTTGTGAAACAGCCATTTGATGATTCCTCTAATTGGCGATTAGTTCATAACGAATTGAAATTGGCGTGTCGTAAGTTGCTCCACCGTCAAGACCACCCGCCGATGCAGGTCTTTCCGTGATCGTGATCAGCCCGGATGGACAACTGATTGTACCCATCCGCTCAAAGTGCTGAACGATTTTTGAAACTTCTGTGTTTGGCAGGATCGCGCCGATGCCCTTTTCGACAACAACCGTGATTTGAAATATGCCGATAAATTGGGCAAAACCCCTTCCAAGCGTGTAACTGCGTGGCGGTCCTGGAATGTGTTGCGTTCGAAGATGGCGCGTATTGGTCAATGATCCAGGATCGACATTTTCAAAGGCGATTGGCCAGACATCCGCCATTGTGCTTAAGTGCGCGCTCAACGCCTCAATGATTTCGGATTCAACTGTTGTCGTCATGTCAAAGCCCTATGAGTGATCAAAAACCGATATCAGATGCTGAAGCCTATGACCGCCTCATTGCGGCCAGAGAGGCGTTGGGCGATTCCGAGGGCGCAACGGAGCGCGCCGACACAGCTCTGGAGGCTGCGCGTCGTGCGCTCGTTTTACTTCAAATAGGCTTGGTTGCCGCCATGGATAACAGCGACGATACGTCTAAAACCCGGTAGATCGTCGCTTCAACTCGCGGGCGTTCTTGCTAACAAATTCCTGCCACCGCATGGCCGCCGATCTAACAAAGGCATCACCTGCCTGACCGTTCGAGCCATACTCACGATGCAGGGCGTAGTCGGCTGTAAAACCAGCATAAAGCGGCTCACCGACATTCCACCCTGCAATTACCAGGGACACCTGCCCGCTGTCCGGTGAATAACTCCCGCCCGCATCAGGGCGATTGCCGTTTTTGATGTTTGGCATGGAAGCCGTCGACGCCATTAATGAGGATGCCAAAAAGCCTGTATCATAGCGCATTCGGCCACCACGCGAGCGGGGCTTTCTGGTTTCCTCGATCACATCCTGAGCGGATTGTCTGGCGACGGCATCTATCCTCGCTCTGGTTTCGGCCACCCAACTTGAAACCTGAGCGCTGAATGTTGCCATTTCAATCCCGTGGGATGCCACTTTAGGGTTTTGCATTTCAAGACTTGATCAAAATCAGATTGAAAGCTTAAGGTTGCGGATTGTCTCCAAGCAAACCAAAAGGATCATCCAATGCGTCTTATAATTGCAGCCGTCGCTATGGCGTTCACCCTACAAGCAGCGAGCGCGGCCGATTGTCGTGGCTCTGAAGATATTTTGGCCGTGACCGATTGGTCCGCAAAACAAGACGAGTTAGGGCTTGGGTTGACTATATTTTTGACGGTGAAAAATAACTCGGAAGCGTCTTACCTTTTGATCGATGGCACCACGGAATTTATCGATGTTCTCGGATCTAAAATTGGCCGTTGGGAATTGCCGCGCGACGTAAATTTAACACCTGGCAAGCAGTCCATACTTGAATTTTCCACGTTTATGAGTGGCGCAAGATTATTAAAAGCATCAAAACAAAACGTTGTAGCGACTGTCTGCATAAATGCCGCAATTACTGACACCGGCGCTAAGGTTGAATTCCCCTAGCGCCGAACTGAAAGACCGTTAAGCGCTGGTGCCAATAATCTGAATTGTATAGGTGCCAGCCGCGCCGCTGTCGTCATTCGCAATCTTGAGCAGATCGCCGCTGCCCGCCGTCACCGTCCATCCAGATGTTGAATTGACCAGTTCGATATAGGCTCCAGCGGCCAAATTGATGATATCCGTCGCATTGGCGAACGGCCCGAGGAAACCGTTTACTGCGGCCCCACCGACCTGAATATTGCCGCCATTGGCTGAAGCTGCAGAGAGATAAATCGCCTTGACTTTGACAAAGGTCAGAGTAGCGCCGAATACATCAGTCAGACCGCCCGCCAGATCCAGTTCTTCAGATGTCGATGCAGCCAGGGCTCGGGTATCGGAAAACAACAGGTCAGCCTTGCCCGAGGCGGTGCCGGTTGGCATTGATAGCATGGAGCCGAAGGGAACTTCCTGAACTGGATTTGCAAGATCGGCTGTTTTTGAATAGCGGGTGTCAAAACCGCCGCGATATTTGGTCTCGAGGGTCATCATATGCTCCTATGGCTGATTGATAATTTGATGTGGTTCAGTAACGCGCAACCCAATCAGAGACTTGTGCTTCGAAGGTTTTGGTCATTGTAGATTCCCAAGAAAATCTATCCGCACATCCAGACTGCAGCGGCAGTTGATAACCTCATCTGCCGCGCCGCTCGGATCGCCCGGATACATCAACCCGTTGCCAAACCGCTCATTCAGGCCGACGCTTTCACCGTTCAGCCATTGATGCGAGTCCCGCACCCGCCCGTCTCCCGCTGATCGCCAGATGCGCCGCACCTGATTGGCCTGAATGGCGCCCTTATCGACCACCTGCCGAAAGGCTTCATCCTGCCCGGCGTGCAATGATGCCAGGGTTTCGGTTCGCGCAATCGTCTCAGCGCGCAATCTCAGCAGTTGATCTGAATAACGTCCTGTGGCCCGTGTCACGGTATCAATCGGCACCGCGGAACCATCCCTGATCGCGGTCCTGACCACGCTATCAAAGCGCTTGTCCCGCCTTGTTCGTGTCAGATAGTTTCGCAACTGGTCCGGATCGCCCGATAAAAGCTCATTGCGGGCCGCTATGACGAAGCGGGCCTGTGGCGCGCTCAATCCTACCATGCCGCCCTCACGGCGCTGTGTGAGGCGATTTACACGTCCTGCAATGTCCAATGCTGTCTTGCGCGGGTTCTGGCCGCGTTCCAATGCTGAGTTTAGAGCAATCCGGATGACTTCGCGCTGTTCATTTTCAATTCTGGTAATCAGGTTTGATGAATGATCGAGCAGCCATTGTTCCGCCCTTGGATTGCGCACGTCAAAGCGAAACACAAACCGGCCGCCCGATGGATCCGATATCCTAGGCAGTGATCCAATCCCCGCATCGCCGCCGGATGAATAGGTTTCGCCAAGGGCTTTTTCAAATGCCCGGAACACTGTCGGATCGAGTGACAGCGCATCCATAGCGCCCGCGACGTCGCCTTTTTCCAGCCGTTCTGTCAGCAGCCCGATCTGCGCTTCTGATTTGATCAGTTCCAGAGCTTCAAGAAAGGCCCTGCGCAATGTCGGCTCTAATTTGGCCAGCAGGACAGACAGATTTGTTTCAGCCACTTTTGTTAAGAACCGCGTTCGATTTTGCGCTCGTCAATCCCAGCAAGGTCGGCATCCCAAACTCTCTCATCTCTCATGTGCCATCCGTCGCTGCTCCAGAGCGCGATTTCCCAATCGCTGTCATCATATGGTCTAATCCAATAGTAACCGTCTGCGCGCTCTATAACCTGCCGCTCAACGGCAATGGTGTTCAGCGCCGCAAAAAGCTCGGCGCTGCTGTTATGACCGGCAGAGGAGAACAACACTTCGCCCCCGTGTAGTGGAGTCCCCTTGGGTTTGAACATGACTTCGCCGGACCATAATGCGTCTGGCACCGATCCAACCGGCTCGGACAGCGTATGAACTTCAACCCAAGGCCGCACAGCCTCGACATAAAGAGCGGGGTGTTCCTGTTTCAGATAAGCACCGAATGCTTCGGATGAGAAATGTTTCATAGGATCAAACATCACGCCCTCGCATTCGTTTCATACATGACAACGGTTCCAGCTGGTGACAGCGGCTTGAAGGGCTCCACCAGCCGCAACACATCAGACCCGATTGTCAATGTATCGCCAATGGCCGGCACAACACTCAGGCCATCTGTTGAAATCAATATCTTTCGATCTGTCGATTTGACCAGCGTCCCGTCGATTTCCTCGTTTTTCCAGTCCAGCGTTACCACCGTGCATGCGTGATTGGTCGGTGTCAGTGTGGGATTATAGTCCGTTCCTGAATTTGCAACCTGCTTCAGCGTGGCGGTGGTGCCAACCTCGGCCAGAGCTTGGGCGACTTCAGCGGCGACCGCGTTCCAATCCACACTCATCAGGCTATCGCAATCGCGGGCAAGAGCAGCGACGTGCCAACCAGCGGATACAGCATTCCGTCAATGGCGGTCGACACCATGAACGCGGCCCGATCACCGGACGCATCGCCAACGACAGTCCATTTGATCCCCTTGACCTCTGTCAGCACCTTTTGCTGCGCCGGTGTGAATGTGGCGGACAGGATGCCAGGCGTGTTGCCTTCCAGGTAGGCGGCAAAATACGATGCCTCGACAATGCGGGATGGAATCGCGGTGGTGCTGATCGTGTTGCCATAAACATCAACGGCATCAGTGCGTGGCCAAAGCCGGTCCTGCTCAATTCCCCCTGTCGGATAGCCGGGGAACCGTGCGCCATAGAGCCCGTCCACATAGACGGACCCACGTTGCCTGAGAACAGCGGGATCAGGCGAAGCCGGGACGGTATAGCCGTTGGCCGTCAACCACGTCGCAAATGCTGTGTCGTCACCATATCCCGCCATTGGATCACTCAGCCAGCTTGGCGTCGATCAGCTCTTTCAGCTTCTCGGTCGGGATGTTCTTCGGATATTCGATCTCGAGCTCATCGGCCTGCTTTTTCAGGTCGTCGCGGTCAAGCGGTTCGGCAACAGGCTCCTTGACAGGTTCAGAGGCAGGCATGACCGGCACAAAGCCGATCTCCATTGCCCGTTCGGCCTGTGCTTCGGTGAGCGTGACAGTGCGGGTCTGTCCGGGCTTGAAGTAGACCGCACCATTGACGGTCTGGAGACCTTCGATCCGTTTCAGCGGGTTCATCAACTCGCCAGTGTCCGTCTCGATTTCGTTTTCCATGATCATTCTCCGTTGCAAGTGGATATCGAAGGGGCCAGCAAAAGCCAGCCCCTCTGTATCGACTTGGATCAGGCCGGGGTGGCGGTGATCTTGTCCGCATAGGCAACAGCGCCCGGCAGACGGATTTCCACGCCACCGGTACGGGCGATGATGCCGGTTTCAAAGCCCATGATGGACTTCTGACGCGGCTGCAGCACCCGGCGCGGCATCGGCAGGTGAAAGCGGAGCACTTCCGGGTCGCGGCGATACGCCATCATGCGGCCGGTCGTGGAGTTGCCCGCGGTTGCCAGTTCGCGCAGCGGCTGGATATCCAGCATCTGGCCAGTGGTCGCCGTGTAGACGTTGTTCTTGCGAACATACTCCAGCAGGGTCAGCAGGCCGTCACCAGCGCCAAGGCGGCGCGTGGCGAGAAGGCGGTAGGCTTCCGGAGGAACGCGCAGGCTGTCGGCCCATTCGACCTCTTCCGAGTTCTCGCCAATGCTCGAAATCAACTCGTTGATGTCGCGCATGATCTGATCATTGGTCTTGGCAGACCAGAACGTTGACGGGCCGGTGCCGTCATTGGCAACATCGACACGGCTGACAGAACCGTTGTTGACCAGACCGGTCCAGTTCTTCTCGGTGGCGCCCGACATCGCAATCGAGTTCAGCAGGCGCTCCACCTTGTCAGTGGCGGACATGGCCTTGGTGTCGTTCAGGTTGATGCCGTAAAGCGAGGCCTGATTGATCTCTTCAAGGTTCCATTCCCAACCCGACCCGATCATGGCGAAGTCGTGAGACGCCTGATCGCGGTTGACCTGGTTGAACGGCATGTCTGTACCGGCACCGGACAGGAACTTCGCCTCACCAGCCGTATCAACGGTGAAGAACGTCGTGCCGATAGCCCATTCATTGCCTTCGGTGACCACGGGCACGTGAGCCGCGTAGTTGAACGTCGGGTAACGGCGCTGGTAGATCTTGGTTTCGATGTTGCGGCCCTGTCCGATCACGAACGGGAGCGCAGCCTGTGCATCAGCAAATGGCTGTTTCATTGCATTGATCCTTTCGTGATCAGCGGTTCTTCAGCGAGACTTCGACAATATCGCCGTTGCCGCCAGAGGTATCGAACACCGCACCGGGGATTCGAATGTGCGTGGTTGTGGAGGTGTACCGACCGGTAGCCGGATCCCAGTAGACATCACCGCCATCGACCACAGACGCACCGGCAGTCACGTACATCTGACCAGCGGTCATGAACGCACCCGTAAAATACTGCGGATAGGCGTCGGGGGTCGAAGCATCAGGCGGGAGTGCCGGATTGAGCACAGCCAAACCAAGAAACGCGGCGTTGGCAGTGTAGCTCACGTCCACATAGAACGTGTCGCCAATGGTCATCGTGCCGGCGTTGGCGATGGTGAAGGTCAGCCCGCCACCGACAAACTCGGTTGCAACCTTGCCGGTGCCAACCACGATGCCGTCCGGGTCTTCGACGGTGAAAGCTGCCGTGGCCGAAGTGGCATCAAGAACGGCAGTGTACCGGCCCGCCTTGGCACCAGCAGCGACCGCAGGAGCATCGGTGATCGTGCCTGTGCCGGTGTTGCCAGCGGCTTCCGAGCCTGCGCCAGTTGCGGCGAACGTGCCGCCAAGGATCACGCCATGATCACCGGCCCCGCGAAATGCGGGCTGACCAAAGGCGATGCCTGCCGCGCTTTCAACGGTGCGGCTGATCTTGTTGCATTTTTCCTCGTTGGCAATCTGGCCGGGAAGGCCCTTTGCCGGAGAGGCCGTGTAGGTTGTCTGATAGGTCGCCATCTCTGCGCCTCCCTCAGTTGGCCACGACAGGACGGTGAGCCGACTGCATGTCAGCTACCATCTTGGCGTAAGCGTCGGTCACAACGGCGGTATCGCCGTCGCTTGTCTTGACCCCGGACAGCACCGCATCACGCAACGGGTCTGGGTTCTTGGCGGAATCTTCTGCCAGGATATCGAAGCGGGCATCGATGTAGGCCGCCGTCTTGTCCTTAACCGCATCATCACCGAGCTTGGCGGCAACGACTGCCTTGCGGATATCGGCATCGGACAGACCGTCGGTCTTCACGTCCTTGGCGATAGCGCCGGCAACGGTGACCAGAGCGGCGCGGTCCTGAACGCGCTTGTCCAGATCGGCATCGGACAGCACCTTGGCCTTTTCGGCGTCCAGTTCGGCGTCCTTCTTGGCCAGTTCGGCATCCTTGGCGGCGATGGCCGTCTTGTGCGCGGTTTCAGCGTCGGCAAGCTTGGCCTCGACGGCTTTCTTGTCGTTCATGAGCTTTTCAATCGCAGCGGCGCCAGCATCGGTCGTTTCGACCTGCAAGCCGTCCACCAGTATCTTTCGCAGAGTATCAGCCATCGGGCTTTTCCTTTCATCTGCAGTGGTGACAGGGCTTGCGCCCCACGAATTCGCACCGTCGCCGATGCGAGCTTTGGAACCAGCCCTAGCCCGGTCAACGAGCGCGAGATGGTTGATCTTGATTGAGCGCTGTTGCGCGTCGTAGGGGATGCCATCGGCGGTCTTGCCGGGTGTCCAGTCCAATTCGCAGGTGTACCCTGCCGACAGTTCCCGCTTGCCCGACTCCACGAACTTGATCGCAGCCGCATCCTTGAGGATCAGCGGGAGCATGACCCACTCGCCGTCCTGCTTTGCCGCCGTGCTGACCTCACCAACCGAAAGGGCTTTCCAGTTGTCGGCGGTGACGGATTCTGCGGGATGGTCATTCGTGATCGGCGCATGGCTGAACGACTGCAGGCTGTCCTTGGCGAACACCTGATCGCCGCCACGATACACAGCGACCGTAGCAAGGTCAGGACGGCCCACTTCGGC
>TARA_R110002167_G_scaffold95112_6_pt1 | contig 12874 bp, 23 predicted proteins | sample TARA_R110002167 | Tara Oceans TARA_R110002167 (sample SAMEA4398238) | marine metagenome | biome: Polar Biome; feature: [MES] marine water layer (ENVO:01000295) within the mesopelagic zone...; material: water (ENVO:00002006), including particulate matter (ENVO:01000060) such as...... | reverse complement strand
CAACTTTCCCTGACACCAAATCTTTTGAATTATTTGAAAAAAGAATGTTGGAAAGAGCAAATCAGGTAATAACAAGAGCAAGAACTGGTGCTAATCAGGGAAGTCGAACTGCTCCATTAATGGATGATCTTAATGATTTAGGGCAGGATGCAGTCACTTCTGTTGCAACAAGAGGCATGATTCCAACTGTTTTAAATATAGGGCAAAAACTATTGGATAATAGTGCAATGCCTTCAAAAATAGGATCAAAATTAGCACCTGACTTATTTTCAACTGATCCTGCTGTTCAAAGAGCCTTTTTAAATAGATTGAAAAATCTAAGTAAATCGGAGCAACAAAATTTAATGAAATCAGCAAGAAATATGTCGATAGCAACTGGAACGATAGGTTCTCAATTAGGTTTATTAACTGGAGATAGATAATGGCAAAAGATAAATTAACGGATTACTCTGCTACAGCGAGTTCTAATACAGACGTTGGCGGTGTAAATCTGGCAGAAAATTCAATGTTGCCCTCAGATGTCAATAATGCGTTTAGAGAGATACTTTCACATTTAGCAGAAATGAACGCAGGAACACATCCAGTAGCAGACACAATGACTTTAGCAGATCCTGATGATCTAACTAAAAAATTCAGGTTTGATGGAGTTGGAATATCGGCAGGGAATACAAGAGTTATAACAATGCCAGATGCTGATACGACTTTAGCAGGATTAGGAGTAACTCAGACATTCACAAAAGCACAAATTCCATCGACATATGGAACAGCAGGCGATGTGGCTTTATCTGCAACAAGCGGTGTTTTGGACTTTGATACATATCAAAATTTCATCGTAGTTTTAGCAGATGGATCAAATTCACTAGCTGAACCAACTACAGAAGATGGCAATATTGGGCAAACTGGATTTATAATATTTATTCAGCCATCGTCAGGTACTGGTACAGTTAGTCTACATGGTCATTATGAGACAGCAGGGGCGGGCGGTGCAACTAGTTTAGCTTTATCAGCAAGTGTAAATCAATATGACCTCGTTCCATATGTCATAAAAAATGCAGGGTCAGTTTTGCTCGGCAGTCCTCAACTTAACTTTGGGTAAATTATATGTTTAGTTCAGAACAATGGTTAGCAAATTCTGGTGGTGATTTCTACAATGGTGTAATTAGTCAGAGTTTGAGATTAGATAGGGCTAGTTCTTATAATTTTAATCGACAGATAGGAACAGTTACATCAGTTACTGGAACTATTTGTACTTACTCATTTTGGTTTAAACACACCAACAAAGGTACTGTTATGCCTGTATACATGATGTGCAGAGATAATCAAGGTTCTGGGAACTATTCGGCATTATGGGGTTATGATGTAGCTTATGGAGGCACTCAACATCTTGCTTTTTTGGGAGATAGTTCAAGTGGTTCACCTAAAGTTGGAACAAATACTTCAGTATTCCCTTTTCGTGACCCATCAGCTTGGTATCATATGGTTGTAAGAATGGACACAACTCAAAGCACAGCATCAAATAGAATTAGAATTTATATTAATGGTGTTGACTATGCTCCAAATTATACTTCGCCTGATTATGGTGGTTTAGATGTTGTTAATCCATATTGGAATAATACTGGAGAATGGCAAATTATAGGTGGAGATGGTGGTAATGTTGGAACAATGGATGGTTATATTGCAGAATGCAACTGGATTGATGGGCAATCTTTACCACCTGAATCATTTGGAATTTTAAAAAATGGTGTTTGGATACCTATAGAATATTCAGGAACATATGGCGCTCAAGGTTGGAGATTAAACTTTTCCAACAGTAGTAATATTGGTGCTGACAGTAGTGGTAATGGGAATAACTTTACAACTACAACAAATTTAGTCGCTTCAGATATTGCACTTGATAGTCCAGAGAATAACTTTTGCACTTGGAATCCTCTTTCTAAAAGTAGTGATGTTACACTTACTGAAGGTAACTTAAAGGCACAAGCAGGAGAAGCTTATTCAAATAATCCTGTAAAAGGAACTATGGCAATACCCCTCACGGGAAAATGGTATTGGGAAATTAGGCTTGTTACATTAGGTTATCTTGACCAAATTGGAATAGCAGATGATTTTAAAAAAATGGTTGATTCTAATGATGGATCAGCAGAGGGTAGGTTTTGGGGTTTTGGAACTTGGTTTAATGCTAACAATAGTAGTGTGTCAAAATATCAAGTCAATGCAGGTTCTTCTAGTGGAACAAATTGGACAGGTGTTGCTGTTCCTCAAGCAGGTGATATTTTAATGGTAGCATATGATGCTGATAATGGAACATTATGGTTTGGTAAGAATGGTTCTTGGTATAATTCAAGTGGAACTGCAAATCCTGCAACTAATACTGATCCACGATTTAGTAGCCTTACAGGTCACGAGTGGTTTGCATGGTATGCAGGCAATGGTCATAATTCAGCTTCAATATATATAGCAAACTTCGGACAAGATGCAAGTTTTGCAGGAGCGATTACGGCAGGAACTGAAACAGATGGAACTGGTGCTTTCTTTAAATATGCACCTCCTTCTGGCTTTTTATCTTTATCTTCAAAAAATCTTCCAGAGCCTACCATTGGTGCAAATTCTCTTACTCAGGCTGATGACCATTTTAATACAGTTCTTTATACTGGTACTGGTTCAAGTAATGCAATAACTGGAGTTGGGTTTCAGACAGATTGGTTATGGATTAAAAGACGTAATGGTGCAACATCACATAGGGTATTTGATTCAACTAGAGCTAATGGACTTTTTCTTTCCACAGACACAACAAATGCAGAAGATGATGGTAGTACTATTTTTACAAGTTTTGATAGTGATGGTTTTACAGTAAAAGGAACTTCAAATTCAACAAATGGCTCTAGTCAAACATATGTAGCTTGGAACTGGAAAGCAAATAGTGGCACAACCTCAAGCAATACAGATGGTTCTATAACAAGTACAGTACAAGCAAACACAGATGCAGGGTTTAGCATTGTGACTTATACTGGTAGAGCAGGTCAAACTGATACAATAGGTCACGGATTAGGAGGTGTTGTTCCTGATATGTATATTGTAAAAAGAAGAGAAGCATTTGGAACTCCTAATTGGGCAGTATATCATAAAGGAACTGATGCATCTTCACCACAAAATTATTTTACTAGACTAGACACAAATGCAGGTAGACAAGCCTCATCGACTATTTGGAATAATACTGCTCCAACATCTTCAGTTTTTAGTGTTGGCACAAGTAATCTTTCAAATTATAATCAAACTTTTGTAGCCTATTGTTTTGCAGATGTAGAGGGCTACTCAAAATTTGGTAGCTATACTGGAAATGGCTCGGCAGATGGAACATTTGTCTATACGGGATTTCGCCCTGCTTATGTTATGGTGAAAAGAACAGACAGTACTGGCAGTTGGTTTATGATGGACGATAAAAGATTAGGCTATAATGCGAATAACTATAGATTAATGGCTGATGGCACTAATGTAGAATATAGTGGTGCAAGCTCAAACATAATTGATATAATTTCAAATGGTTTTAAATGTAGGGTAACAAGTGCCAATGCTAATGCAAGTGGTGGCACATACATATACATGGCTTTCGGTGATTCTACAAAATACGCTAATGCAAGATAGGAGAAGATAATGGCTTATAAATATAAAGAAAGAAACCTCAAAGTTGGCAAGGGTTGGGCTGATGACAATGGATTTAAGCACCCATATAATTGGGCAAGTGCTTGGTCAGATGCCGACAAAGCTAGTTGGGGTGTTACCTTTGAAGAAGATGCAGATACATCTTATGACGATAGATTTTATTTTGCTAAAGATATTCCAAAAGTATTAGGTGACACACTTTGGGTTGATGATGATGGTAATGCAGTTAACGATCCTATGACTGGTTCTCAAGGTGTTACAGCAGGATTAAAGACTAATTGGATTGCTCAAACTAAAACAACTGGTAACAGTTTACTTGCATCAACTGATTGGTATGTCACTCGCAAAGCTGAAGCATCTACTGCAATACCATCTGCAATTACTACATACAGATCAGCAGTAAGAACTGCAACTGGAACAATAGAAACTGCAATAAATGCTTGTAATGATTTAGATGATTTCAAAGCTTTATTTGTTGTGCCTATGGATAGTGATAATAATCCTACTGGAAATGCTCCAATCTATGATTTTCCTGAAGAGGTGTAAATGGATGCAACTCTTGTTTGGAACATAATTATTACATTAATTATAATTCCTTTTGGGTGGGCATTTAATAAAATGTTTTCAGAAGTTAAAAGGTTACAAATTCTGTTAAATAAAACTCGTGAAGAATATTCCACAAAAGAAGATTTGCGAGATACGTCAAGTCGCATCATGGAAGCCTTACACCGACTAGAAGATAAATTAGACAAAGTTCTTTCAAAATAAAAGGGTTGATATGATAGATCCAATTTCAGCATTTGCCATGTTGACATCGGCACATAGTGCTTTGAAAAAAATGGTCTCAATGGGAAAAGATCTTTCATCAGCAACGAAAGCGATAAGTTCTTATGCCAAAGCAGAAGCTGAATTAGGCTTTGCTAAAGAGCAAAAGAAAAGCGGTATATTTGGTTCTGTTATGGACAATGCAATCGAACAACATTTTAAGGAAGAAGAACAAAAAAGATTAAAGGATGAATTAAGATCGTTATTTCTTTTATATGGTGCAGATGGAATGGGGCAATGGGAGCGATTGCAAGCAACGATTGCTTCAGCTAGAGCAGAACATAGAAGGCAATTAAAAGAACAGAAAAGAATACAAGACCGAAATTTATTAATTACTTGTTTAACTGTAGTTGTAATTATTGGTTTAGGTGCAATTATTTTATTTGTTAAATATCTAAAAAATGATCTTACATTCTAGTACCAAATCAGGAAGAATTGCTGAATTTTTTGCTTGTGGTGTTATTGAGGAATTAGGATGGCAAACCTCCCTTTGCCAACAAGATGGTGTTGACTTAATAGCTTTCAATCAAAATGAATTTATTCGTGTTCAGGTCAAAGGAAGCCGAATAAGAAAAGAGCCGAATAAAAATACTGGCTTGCAGTTCATGTGTGGCATTGGTGGTAATAAACGTATGCCCAACTCACAAGATTTTGACATAGCCTGCATGGTTTCCATTGATCACAGAAAATGTTGGTTTATTCATGTTTGTGATGTTCAAAGAAAAACTATCAGGAGACCAAAAAGTTTTTTTGAAAATGCAGATCTTGAGTTTGAAAGTTGGGAAAGATCTTTAGATATTTTTAGGGAAAATAGAAGCAATGAAAAATATTAATTTTAAATTATTTAAAATCTTAAACAAACTTGGAAACATTTTTTATAGAAGATATATCCGACAAATAAGAAAAGAGCAAAGCAGATGAAAGAGCAAGGTATCCATTTAAACTTAATGAACCAGTTGCGAAGGCATGAAGGTTTGAGTTTAACTTTATATAAATGCTCTGGTGATCCACCAAAACAAACGATTGGTTTTGGAAGAAATATTCAAGACAATGGTATTTCTGAAGCAGAAGCAGAATTTATGCTTTTAAACGACCTTTTAGCTTGCGAGAATGAGTTGAAAGATGAGGGATGGTATAATCAGTTAGATGAAAATAGAAGGGCTGTAGTGCTAAATATGGCGTTTAATTTAGGCAAGCCAACTTTAATGAAATTCAGAAAATTTATAGGTGCTTTAAGTGATGATGATTATGAGACTGCATCAAAAGAAATGGTAACTGGAAGCGATGGTGTTAGCCCTTCTAAATGGGCATCTCAAGTTGGTCAAAGGGCATATGAATTAGCTGACCAGATGCGAACTGGTGAATGGCAGAATGTTTAAAGTATTAATCACAGTTTGTATGATTAACAATCCCACTCAATGTATGTTTATTGAAAATACAGAATATCCAGTAGTATATGAAACTTTTGAAAGTTGCAAAGCAAGAGCGTTAGAAATCGGTTCAGAAGTTCCAAATTATTTGCCAAATTGGAAAGCGATTAGATGGAAATGCCAAAAAATTAAAGAAGGAAAATTTACATGATACCTTTGATTACAATGTTAGCACCATTAATTGGAGACATAGTTAAAGAAGCTATTCCCGATCCTGATAAAAAAATGGATGCTGAAAATAAAGTTAGATTGGCATTATTAGAAAATGCAAAGCAGATAGAAGCTTCAGCAAGTTCTATTGTTTTAGCAGAAGCAAAATCTGAGAGTTGGATTGCTAGTAGTTGGAGACCAATCTTGATGATGAACATCACAGCTATAGTTTCTGTTAATTTTTTAATATTTCCATTAATTGAAGTTTTTACTGGAACAAAGTTATCAATCTTATTACCGCCTGAACTTTGGACACTTCTGACAGTCGGTGTTGGTGGCTACACAATCGGTCGATCAGCGGAAAAGGTTGCAAGAAATCTAAAAAAATAGTAAAAGTGGCTAACCTTTTTTTAACAGAAAAATAGTGGCTAACCATGTGGCTAACAAATAATAAAAACCTATATATACAGCCAAAAATTAGGGTAAAATGTCAGGCTCATAACCTGAAGGTCGTAGGTTCAAATCCTACCCCCGCAACCAAATACTCAATAAAATCAATGACTTACACGACCTCAAGAACTTCGGTTTTTGGGGTTTTTTTGCGTTTGAAGCATACTATAGAGTTAAAAGTGGCTAACAAAGTGGCTAACGCTCGTCAGGTTTATTCCATGTTTATTTCATTTTATACTTGCATAATAGTTATATATACCTATATAATACATATAAGGTCATTTTATTATGGCTAACTGCAAAAAAGGGAGCAAATTGATGAAAAAAACAGTAACAATATCATTTGAAAATAAAGAATATTATTTTTCTTACTATAGAGATTTAGATAGTAAGGAAGTTGATTTTTTAAATAATCCTAAAATTACTAAATTAATTAAAACAAAAAGTCGTAATGGCAACCCTTTTATTAGAAGGCAAGCAGTTATGGATAAAACAATAATTGAAAATGTAATTCGTTTAGGTACTGAAAAAGTTCATATGTTGACTAGATATTTAAAGGATGAAATTTCACAAGAAGATTATAAGCAATATTTAGAGGGGGCAAACTAATGACTAAAAACAAACTAATTAAATGTCATAAATTTGGTAGGTTTAGTTATAGATATAGAGATTTCTATATTCAAGAGGTAGTTGACGTATCAATGCAAAACAAAACATTAAAAGTAAAATTACTTGATTGGATCGTTATGAGTTTAGACGGCAAATTTATTCAATCATGTGAAAAGCCAAGACCAACTCGTAGAGAAATGATTGAGTGGGTTGATAGTTACTATGATAAATTAGAGGGAGCAAACTAATGAATAAAATTCAATGTGAAAAGAGAATGAAGGAAATGGGCATTTGGTATGACATGCTAATAGCTAATGATGGTTATTATTTCAGTATGTACCCAACAAAAGATAAACATTGGTTTCCATTAATAGGAGTACATTCAACTTGTGCTGACACAAGAGGTTATCATGATGAAAGACCAAAAATGAAAACAGTTTGGGAAAGTGTGTGGAGCGAATTAAAAGATGATTTAGATCCTGAATATTGTGGATGTGTTGATTGCTGTGTGGAGGATGAATAATGTCTAATTATTATATAAGCGAAATTAAACCATATGAAATTAAGAGTAAAAGTTATCAGGGTTTTTGTTTTAGATTTAAATCTGCAACCATGAAAAGCTATGGAAGGAAAGTTGCTAAAACTAGAAAAGAATTAAATTTAATTAGAAAAAAAATGACATCTGAATTTGAAAATAATGTGACTAAAACTGAAGTTGCTATGTTTAAAGATATAGCTGAAATGGCATTAAAAATGCGATTAAATGCTGTAGGTAGAAGGGTTAATGGTATTAGGCAAAGATCATATGAAAATGATGAAAGACACATCAGGTTACATCTAGAACCATTTTATGATGGTGTTAGCATTAAAGATATAACAACTGGTAAAGTTAATAGCTTTATTGATGAAAAAGCTAATTCTAATATGTCAGCTAAATCAATCAGACATTGTATTAATACTTTATCAATGATTATGAAATTCTCAGTCGATCGGGGTTATATAATGAGAAATCCTTGTAGTAGTGATGAGAGAAAAGAAATTCAGGGTTCAGTTATTGAGCGTGGCGGTTATTCACATGATCATATTTCTAAATTACTTAAAGTTGAAAAAACATTATATTTAGATACGTTTATTATGTTTTCTGCATTTACTGGAATTTCAGCAAACGAACTTCAGGGGTTACAATGGGAAGATATTAATTTTACTAAGTCTGAAGTTAAAGTAACTCGTAATGTCTATAGATACGATGCTCAAGATCTAAAGAATAATTTTAGAGTTAGGGTATTAGGATTGCCTGCACCATTAATGAATTTATTAAAAAAATGGAAGTTACAATCTAAATGTAATTACTGGATCTTTCCAAACGCTGACAACATTAAACCTTTTGAACAAAATGCTATGAGGAAGCTTATTAAAACAGTTTGTAAACATGCAGGCGTTCCTGATTATGGGTTAGGTGGTTTTAGAAAGTATTATAACACTAGCATGATTGGTGAAGTGCCTGACCATATTAGGAAGGCTAGAATGGGGCATAGTAAAAACTCTAAGACTGCTGAAGTTCATTATACTGTAATTGATCTTGAGCAAGCTAGAAGTCCAATTCAAGCACAAAGAATATTAGAAAAATTAATAAGTTAGATATCGTCAATAATAGTTTTTGTTTCTAAATGAGTATGACCTTTTCTTTTATAAAAGGCTTTATCTTCTTCTACGTTTGGCTCATCTTCAAAAACCATTTCATCAGGAGATGGCGGTAATGGATTATCAATAAATTTATCATAGATTTCTTTTAATTTGTAGTTACCATCAAGTTTCGATAAATGACATTCATGGCACATAAAAAATCTATATCTTTTAGCTTTAACTTTGGGTAATTCGTCACCGCAATATTTGCAAAAATCATAACGAGTTAAACTCATCCTCTAACCTTTTTAATTCAAATCGGTAATCATCAAAACATTTCAACCCGCAAAATTCTTTTTTGTTTGCATTAACTGCACCGCTAAAACGCCAATCAAAAGTTTTACTGCAATGGTCACACTTAGCCATCAGAGGGTTTGGGTGCATCTGATTGTTTGTTAGTTTCTTCCACTTGCTCATTTTCACAAACTCCTGAACAGCAATCTAAAGCGACTGTTAATTTGCAGATAGGACATTGTTCCGCAGATCTAGTAATGATTGGTCTCCAAGCAGATTTACAAGCAGGACAAACTTCCATGATTAAATCCTTTCCTTTTTATATGTATAACGAACACCAGTAGATGCAGATCCATTTTTTAAATTAGGATTATCATTAGGTTTCATAACGTCATTTAAAGGCGATACACCAAACGAAACTTCTATTGGTTTGGGAAAATACCTTCCATTATCAATTTCTTTATAGGCTAGTGGATCATCTTCAAACATCATTTCATCTTTAGAAAGTGGAATATTTTGATTATTTAATTTTTTGCATATAATTCTAATTTCAGAATTACCACCAACTTCTTCTCCACGACATACCGCACACATTTTTGGCTTATCACGAATAATATTGTTGTTTCTTAAAGGCTCATTACATTTTTTGCAGTTTGCATAATTTATAACGTCTTGATCGATTTGGTCTCTAGTTCTTCTAATTGTCGGCAAGTGCCTCATATTTAACCCCCATCTTTATCTTCTGCTGATAATTCTCCTGCCAAAGCGATATAACCTAAAGCATCAACAAAACTATCTTTTGCAGTTTGATCATATGAAATTCTAGATATTTTTAATAAAGCCATCATAACCCCAACGTCATGGAGTTTGATATCATGCCCCAAATAACTACCCCATAGAGTAGCTATTCGAGCAAAGTTTTCCGAAGCATCACCATAATTTTGATGGCGATCTCCATTAATTAATTCATCAGCATCTTGTAATAACTGGCTTCGATCAGAAAGGAATTTCATCATTTAACTCTGTAGAATTTGTTAGGGTATGACCTTGAGAAGAAGCAGAAACTTTATTTGGATCAGCTTTGACTAGCTTTCCTGCTATCCAGTTTTCATTCTTCTGATAGACGTTGGCATAAAATATTTCGCCATTAATAACTAATTTGCCATTAAAGTCTGAGTGCCAATCTTCAGTTTTGCGATCATTTTTATTTATGGAAATAGTCAGTTCGTCTACTCCATATTTGATCATTGGTTTATCTTCCATTAAGTTCTCCTTTTTTGGTTTTAAATTTATTAATAATGTTTTGGTCTGTTGGCTTATGTTTTTGGTATAAGTCAGTTAGTTCTTTTACAGTTTTTGCATTTGCAATTAACGAATTAAGATCTACTTCAGGAGGCTTGGAGGAGTTATTGCCCCCTGAAGTAGAAACACCACTAGCGTTATGGGGAGCAACTGGTGGTGTAATTGGATTAATTGGAGTAATTGTTGCAATCTCTCCATCGTCATCATCTGTAGGAAGTCCAAATATACTTTGCAATCCATAGCGTTTTGCATATGTAATTGCTGATCCTTGCTTTTGTGGATCGTTAGGATCTTTGGAAACTATCTTAGTCCTACTAATTCTCATTTCGCCTGATAAGTGCATCATTACAGTCCTGACAAAACTAACGTCACCTTCAAAATCCATTTCTTGAGTAAAGGTCAAACCAAATTGACTAGCAGTTCTGACAGTTTTAATAACGCTTTCTAGACTTGCATAACTGTTATGAAAATGTGTATTTTTTCTATCTTCAAAGGCATGAGGATTAGTTTGATGAAAAGCAATTAAAGCATTGGCAATATTATTATTATTATTTTGCTTAACTGGTTCAGTTGTAGTTTTTGATAATCGTGGTACTGGTATAACTTGATCTAATTGTTGCATAATGAAATCCTTTTAGCGTTGTTTTTTGCGACTTTGACAGCTATGCCATGACCAAAAGCTTCGGAAGCATTTCGGGGAACTAGCTTTTTAATTTTGGCTTCAGCATCTTTAAATATTTCATTTGCTCCAAGCGTTTGAATATATTGTTCAGCAAAGGCTTTCCATTTTGGATCTGCCTGCATATCAACTGGCACTTTATCCTCTAATGGGATTGGTGCTTGAGCAGTTGGAATGTCAGTTGGCTCAATGTCCATTTCAACACAGCCCATAAACCATTTGGCAACATTGATTAATTTTTCCTGATATTCATAATCAATTTTAACTTCATGCAGAGTTGGTTGATCTCCGCCTTTAATGAAAGACAGTAATCCATAAGGACATTTCTTTTTAGTTTCTTCTTCTATTAAATAAGCGTTCCAATGGAGTTGTGGGCTGTAATATCTAACTAAACGAGGAATAACATCTTTATATTCTTCATCTCTTTTAGGTCTGCCCATAGTAAATTTAGCATCTATAACCGCTAATTTATTTTTATAACCTTTAACAACGCCATCGACAGTACACCGCATAAATGGATGTTTCTTGCCATTAAATACTTTTTGTCTGTCAATTATTGGAAGGTCAATAAAATGCTCAGTCCATTCTAAATTGGCTTCTTCAGTTATAACGCCCATTTGGACAGGCCAAACAAGTGATAAATCATCTCGTTCAATTCGATTTGTTTTTTGATTAAATAGTTTTAATATTCTTTCAGGATCGCCTGAAGCTAGTGTGGTAATATCTGAACCACCAATAGTATTTTTTCGCTCTGCAAGGCTCTTAGTATCAAGCCCCATTTTAACAAAATATTCTTTTCCCATAAATAAACTCTCCTCAATTTAATGAAGAGAGTATAACTTATAGCTATATATATGTCTATAAAACTTATAAAAAAAGTATTAAAATTTTGATCTTGTTCCAACAATCGAATGTATTGCAACGATTTCAGTATTTTTAAAAGTTTCAGTTTTAGCAGGATTAAGCGTTTGTAATTTAAATTGTCTATCAGAAATTTCAAAAACTTTTCTAAAAATTCCGACAACAATATTATCAACATTTATATGTACTAAAACATAATCTCCAACTTCAGCTATTAAATCGGGATTAATATAAAGCAGTTCGCCATGATTATAACGGGGCAACATTTCCACGCCATTCATAAAACATGAATAACTGTCATTCACATTATACAGATAGTCAGGTCTAACTGTATGACTAACAAATTGTTTTTGGATTTGTATGCCTTCACCATTTAAACGAGGCATCCCAAATAAAGGAAGATCTTCTTTAAATTTGTTTTTTGTTTGCTCTATGTAATTATTTGGATCAAACTTTGTTGAGCATATTTCGTCAGTTTCTAATTTGAAAAAATCACATAATTTGTTTATATGCGATCCAATTTTTCTATCGCCTCTTTCCATCTTAGAGTATTCAGGTTGTGCAATTCCAATAGCTGACGATATATCGTTTTGTGCCAAACCTCTAGAGGTTCGGAGGCTATGAAGCCTATTTGGGTATTTCATTTGTTTTTCCTATAAAAATTAAATTTAATCTTGTTAAAAATAATTAATTAAGGCGGGGGGGGGCTAGTGGAAGATTTGGCCATGCCTGACAATATAACCTATTGTGATAACGTCTTTTTCTGTGCATTAATTTTAAACAACGAGGTGTCCTTATTGGCTTTATTTCTGTTAATCTTGTCGGTTTAATTTCAAAATTAAACATTTTGCAAGTCCTTTTTATTTATATTTTGGTGGACTAAGCTTGATCCCACCAATAGCATATTTAATGTTATATATAACTATAAGGAATAAATACACAACTATTAACTTAACATATTAATTATGATAAGTTATTGACATATATATAA
>TARA_R110002167_G_scaffold56729_1_pt1 | contig 12877 bp, 7 predicted proteins | sample TARA_R110002167 | Tara Oceans TARA_R110002167 (sample SAMEA4398238) | marine metagenome | biome: Polar Biome; feature: [MES] marine water layer (ENVO:01000295) within the mesopelagic zone...; material: water (ENVO:00002006), including particulate matter (ENVO:01000060) such as...... | reverse complement strand
GGCGATATTACGCTGGGGTCGGCGAGTTATGCCTTTGGTGCAATTAGCGCAAACAACATTACCTTGGGCAGTGAGTCAACCATTAACTACCAAGCATCAGCGTTGGCTAACACTAATTACGCCGGTTTGTGTTCATCCACTGATGTGGTAGACCATTTTCGCCTAGAGCATGATGGTCAAGGCCTGACTTGTGAGGTTGAACCCTTTATCGTTAAAGCCTGTGCCGACGCCAATTGCACTAGTTTATACCAACAGCCCAGCACACTGAGTTTAAGCCCTGGCACCATTGAGGGAGGCAATACACTGACTTTTACCGGCTCAAGGGCTGTTAATTTATCAATTGCCACAGCAGGAAATTATACTTTGAGTAAAACCTCACCCTCAGATGCGGCCAATTTAAGATGTTTTGTGGGTGCCACTGAAACCTGCGATATAGGTTTTGTTGACGCAGGATTTGAATTTGTCGGAGCCACGGTCAGTGAGAAATTATTACCTGATCAGCTGGCAGAAGCTGCCTTTACTAAGGTGCAATTGCGTGCTGTGCAAAATAACAATGGGGTATGTCAAGCCGCGTTAAGCGGTAACAAAGCGATTACCTTTGGCTATGACTGTGACTCCCCTGATACTTGCTTAACAAGCTTGGCTGGCATCGCTATAACCAACGCCAACGGTGAAAATACAGGCGCTCTTAATCTTGTCTTCGATAGTAATGGTTTAGCTTCACTATCTAGCTTGAATTACGCTGATGCCGGCCGCTTGAAACTCAGTGCCCAAACGAGCTTAAATAATGGCCAGATCCTACGTGGGATAGGATTGATTGATGTCTATCCAGCTTATTTGCAAAGCCAAGTCTCACCACTTTCCCTTGTAGCCAGTGGTATTACTGATTCAGGTAAATACACCGCAGGGCAAACTTTTGAATTACTGATTGGTGCTTATGGATATGCAGGCAATCTACTACCAAACTATCAGGCTGAGCGGCTGCAACTTGAAGTGCAACGTTTGGCACCTCTAGCCGCAGGTACCTCAGATGGCCAGCTTAAATATGCCAGTGCTGGCTTTGTGAATAGTTCGACGTCCCCTGGTTTATTAAGCAGCACGGGGTCCTTAACCTTCAATCGCGGACAGTATCGATACAGCGGCGCTTATTACAGCGAAACAGGTCAAATTTCCTTGGCTGCTCAGGATAGTAGTTATTTGGGTAATCACATCCCTAGCCATGCCTCGTTGGTATTAGATCCCTTTATACCCGCATATTATCAAGTGGCACCGACGCTTCCGCTGCCCGCTTTGGAAGATGTGCAAACCAGTTTCACCTATATTGGTCAGGTTAATTCGTTTGCGCACAACCCTCAATTTGACATCATCGCCAAAAATGCCCTTGAGCAAACTACCTTGAACTATGACTCCTTAGAATGGACGTTAAGGCCGAGTCTTGCGGATGTTAACGATCAGAATAAACTTACTTATCTTGATAAAAGTGTTTATAGCGGTGATGTGAGCGTTTTTAAGGGGAGTGCGCCTCTGCTAAGTGATGACAATAATTACGATGGTACTGTGCATTTAGTCTTGCCAGATGCCAGCATTCGCTACAACAAAGTCGATGCAAATAACACCATGTTTGCGCTGACGGATCCCTTCAATACGCTCTTTGATATTGTTTTTTACTCCCCATTTTTTACCGATAGCAATGGCGTTTGTTTCCGCGACGATGCCTTAGATCCAAGCTGTAATGATTTCATTTTTAGTGATGTAGGTGGTGCTAATTTGCGTTTCGGACGATTTAAACTCAACAGCGCTTATGGACCCGAAACTGAGCCGCTAACTGTCGGGTTTGCAGCACAATACTACCGAGCCGGTAGATGGCTAACTAATAGTCTAGACAATGAAACCTTAATTGATTTTAGTCAAGCAAACGCTCAGCTCATTTTAAGTAAAAGAGGTGCTACCTCAGCCAATGATCTAAGTGGATCATTTGCTCCTATTACTAGCGACGGCGCTTTATTGATGGGAGTACCCGATAGCCTCAATGACTTTTATTTTAGTGCGCCTGGCCAGACGGGCGAAGTCTTATTGCAACTTAATCCGCAAACTGAGCCATTATTGTGGCCGAGTTATCTGAATTTCGATTGGAATGGTGATGGTCTCATCTGTAATCAGACTAGTGTTTGTGGCAATGCATACCCAATAGATTATCCCAGTGCCATTATTAGTTTTGGTCAATTTAGGGGTAATGATCGGGTCATTCAATGGCGTGAATTATTTAATTAAACGAAAGTTTCTGCTTTTTGCTTTAAAATTTAGGGTAAAAAATAACTCTATTTAAGTCATTTATACCCAGAGTGCAGCTGAGTAACAAGTAAACGCCTGTTAGTGCTTCACTGCTTGTTATTTAAGCGATTTAGAGTCAAGTTTTCACTTATTGCAAAAAAGTCACCGATATATTGCGCTAAACCCTGTTTTTTGCGCTTTTGTTTTACCTGTTTGCTTGCCCAATCAGGGGCCTGTTGGTAAAGTTGCTGATTATCTCTCTCACCAACTAGGATGCGGTTTCTTCCATGTTCAAAAAGCTTCGAGGAATGTTTTCCAACGATTTATCAATCGACCTCGGCACAGCCAATACGCTGATTTATATTAAAGACAAAGGTATCGTCTTAAATGAGCCTTCGGTTGTGGCAATTCGTCAAGAAAGAGCAGGGGGCCCAAAAACTGTTGCGGCCGTAGGGACCGAGGCCAAACGTATGTTGGGTAGAACCCCAGGTAACATAAAAGCGATCCGTCCGATGAAAGATGGGGTTATCGCCGATTTTTATGTGACCGAAAAAATGCTGCAGCATTTTATTAAACAAGTCCATGACAATAATTTTTTACGCCCCAGTCCACGTGTTTTAGTCTGTGTACCTTGTGGTTCTACCCAAGTAGAGCGCCGTGCTATTCGTGAATCAGCCTTAGGCGCTGGAGCACGGGAAGTCTTTCTGATTGATGAGCCCATGGCTGCAGCAATCGGTGCAGGTTTACCGGTTTCAGAAGCAACAGGTTCGATGGTGGTAGATATCGGTGGTGGTACCACAGAAGTGGCCATTATTTCACTCAATGGTATTGTTTATTCCTCATCGGTGCGTATCGGCGGCGACAAGTTTGACGAAGCGATTATCTCGTATATTCGTCGTAACTTTGGCTCACTGATCGGTGAAGCAACAGCTGAGCGTATTAAACATGAAATCGGTGCGGCTTATCCGGCTGAAGAAGTGAAAGAAATCGAAGTCCGTGGTCGCAACTTGGCTGAAGGTGTACCGCGCAGTTTTACCCTTAATAGCAATGAAATTCTTGAGGCCTTGCAAGAACCCTTAACCGGTATTGTTTCAGCGGTTATGGTCGCACTTGAACAATCTCCACCTGAATTGGCTTCTGATATTTCTGAACGTGGCATGGTATTAACCGGTGGTGGCGCTTTATTAAAAGATTTAGATCGATTATTAATGGAAGAGACTGGTATTCCTGTTGTCATAGCAGATGATCCCTTAACATGTGTAGCCAGAGGTGGTGGTAAAGCCTTTGAGATGATTGACTTACACGGGGGCGATTTGTTTAGCTACGAATAAACATTGATCTAAGGTGGCTTGAAAGCCAATACATTCAAGTCACCTCACTGGCATTACTTTATGAATCCAATTTTTTCTACTGGTCCCTCGCTGCTAAATAGACTCGCTCTTGGCTTGATTTTATCCGTATCGCTTATTATTTTTGATCATAAATTTAATGGTTTTGGTACCACTAGGGTCTACCTCAATTCTCTGGTTAGCCCTTTGCAATATTTAGCTAATTTGCCAGGTGAATTAATCAACGCCAGCCTGACACGGTTGAGCTCCCATGAACAATTATTAGATGAAAATGCTCAACTGACCCTGCAAGCCACCTTAATGAGTCAAGAGTTACAAAGGATGGCATTTTTAAAAGAAGAAAATATTCGCTTACGCAGATTACTAAATTCACCTTCAAAACAGAATACTCGTAAAGAAGTGGCCGAATTAATGGCAGTCGATAATAACCCGTATAGCCATCAAATTGTGATTAATAAAGGCGCACTAAATGGTGTCTATGAAGGACAAGCCGTATTAGATGAGAAGGGTGTGGTTGGACAAATAATGCAGGTGAGTTCAACCAATAGCCGCGTATTATTGATTGCTGATATCACTCACGCTATTCCAGTGCGTGTGGCACGCAATAATTTGCGACTGGTGGTTTCAGGTTCCGGTAGCTTAGACGAGTTACATATTCAACATGTTTCCCATAGTGCCGATTTACAAGTGGGCGATTTACTGCTGTCTTCTGGTTTAGGCAGAGTGTTTCCTGAGGGCTACCCTGTGGCTGAAATCACCTCTATCGTGCGTGATGAATCCCGACCTTTTGCCGTTGTCAGAGCTAAACCAGTGGCTCAACTTGACCGTCTAAAATATCTACTTCTGTTGTGGCCGGAAGAGCCAAACAGTAATGCGCAACCAAGCTCTGAGGAGGATCAGCCCTAATGCAATTCAGAGCCTACCTAATCACTTTCAGTTTAATTTGTGCTTTGGTGCTACAAATTATGCCGATGCCTGCCTCGGTTGATTTATATCGACCTGAATGGGTGCTTTTGGTCCTCAGTTATTGGACCCTGGCTTTACCGCATAGAGTGAACATTGGAGTGGCGTTTATTAACGGTCTAGTACTTGATATCTTGTTAGGTTCAAGTCTGGGTGTACATAGCTTTGCCATGTGTGTGAGTATTTACGTACTGGCCGCCAACTATCAACGTTTACGTAATTATTCAGTATGGCAACAGGCTATCGTCATCGGCGTTACTTCGGCCTTTTATAACTTAATTGTTTTTTGGCTACAGCATCTATTAACTGACGTATATTTTTTGTTTACCTACATGTGGCCGGTTGTTAGTTCAATGGTCATTTGGCCTTGGTTATTTTGGTTGTTGCGTAAATTGCGGCGCCAAATGCGTTTAAGTTAAGCCAGCGATGTTATTACTCGCCTCACAATCGCCACGACGAGCAGAATTGTTAACGCAAATGGGATTGGTGTTTCAAACAATGCCAGTCGACTTGGATGAATCAATCTTGAGCAACGAAGCCCCTTTGGATTATGTCAGACGCCTAGCCTGTGGCAAGTCGGCCTTAGGCTGGCAAAAGTCAGGGCAAACTATGCCAGTACTCGGTGCTGACACCGTCGTAGTGATTAATCACTTGGTCTTAGGTAAACCCCAAGATAAGGCCGATGCTCAGCGAATGTTAAGTTTACTGTCTGATAATATCCATCATGTTTACACGGGTGTTGCATTAACCACCGCTAAAGGCCAAATCTATTGTGTGGTAAAAACCCAAGTAAAATTTGCCGCTTTGTCAGTGCAACAAATTGACGATTACTGGCACAGCGGTGAGCCCGTTGATAAAGCAGGCAGTTACGCTATTCAGGGCCTCGGTGGGCAATTTGTTGAGAATATTCAAGGTAGTTATAGCGCCGTTGTGGGTTTGCCACTTTTTGAAACTCGCCAATTACTAAATAAAATAGGGTATCAGCCATGAGCGCAGAATTACTGATCAATGTGACACCATCTGAATCTCGTGTCGCTTTAATCGAAAATGGCATATTGCAAGAAATTCATATTGAACGTCATACTAAACGCGGTCTGGTAGGTAATATCTATCGTGGTAAGGTCAGTCGAGTATTGCCTGGTATGCAAGCCGCTTTTGTTGATATAGGCCTGGACAAAGCCGCGTTTTTGCATGCCTCAGATATCGCAATTCATAGCGAAGTTGAAGAAGAAGTAGCCAGTAGCCATCTGCCTAAAAAAGATATTCGAGATTTAGTTAGGGATGGGCAAAATATTGTGGTGCAAGTGGTTAAAGATCAAATTGGCACCAAAGGCGCTCGCCTTACCACTGACATTACGATTCCGTCACGTTATTTAGTGTTTATGCCAAGTGTGACTCATGTGGGCGTATCGCAACGCATTGAAGATGAGCAAGAGCGTGAACGCTTAAAATCGTTAGTCCAGTGTTTTTGCAGTGAGAATGGTGGATTTATTCTGCGCACAGCCGCCGAAGGTGTAAAAGAACAAGAGCTGGTCCAAGATGCCGACTTTTTGCGGCGTTTGTGGGAAAAGATTCGGTCTCGTATGAAAAATAAATCCCATATTTTGTATGAAGATTTGCCGCTAGCTCGCCGTGTATTGCGCGACTTCGTCGGCACGACTCTCGACCGTATTCGTATCGACTCTAAATTATCCTTGCAAGAACTACAATTGTTTACCAAGGAGTATGTACCGGAGTTAAATCGTTTACTGGAATACTATCCGGGTGACCGCCCTATTTTTGATTTGTACGATGTAGAAAATGAATGTCAGCGTTCTTTAGAGCGGCGAGTTGATTTGAAGTCTGGTGGCTATTTGATAATCGATCAGACAGAAGCCATGACCACTATAGATATCAATACCGGTGCTTTTGTTGGCCATCGTAACCTCGAAGAAACCATATTCAATACTAATATCGAAGCGACTTTAGCCATTGCCCGGCAGCTACGTTTGCGTAATTTGGGCGGCATGATTTTAATCGATTTTATTGACATGACCGACCAAGATCACCAGCGCCGAGTGATGCATAGTTTAGAGGCGGCTACTGCTAAAGATCGGGCAAAAATTAATATTCATGGCTTTACTGCTCTTGGTCTCATTGAGATGACACGCAAAAGAACGCGAGAAAGTTTGGAACATATACTGTGTGGTGAGTGTCCAGTATGTAAGGGCCGCGGTTCGATCAAAACCGTTGAAACTGTATGTTTTGAAATAATGCGTGAAATTGTGCGGGTTAATCGCGCCTATGAGGCTGATAAATTTGTGGTTTATGCTTCACCTGCCGTGGCAGAAGCCTTGTTGGGTGAAGAATCCCATATGTTGGCTGAACTAGAAGTTTTTGTCACAAAACAAATTAAGGTACATACTGAATTGTTATATAACCAAGATCAATTTGACGTCGTAATGATGTAAGGAAAGCAAACCAGCGTAATGTCTAAGCCTTCATTTTATATTGCCTACATAGTCAGAAAAATCTGGGCGCTATTTGCTTTAAGCTTGGTGCTGGTTGCTGTTGCGCTGAGTTTGTTGCGTTTTTCGCTGCCCTACCTAGATCAACAAAAGCAATTTTTAGAAAACTATCTTAGTCAACAATTTGAAACAGAATTGAAGATTGGTAGCATCTCAGCCAAATGGCAAGGTACAGGCCCAGCCATCGTTTTAAACGATTTAGTCTTAGTTCAAGATGCTGAATCGCCAGTACAACTGGATATTGCTGAAACAGTGATTGAGATAGATTTTTGGAACTCGATTTTACAAAGGCAATTTCAGTCTAATAAGTTTGATCTGCAAGGCATGCGTATCACCCTTAACTTGGGCTCCCTAAGGCAAGAAAACAGTGACTACCCTATTGTTGCTGCCCTCGAAAAACTGTTTCTGCAACAACTCCAGTCCTTCTCTATAAGTAACAGTAGCTTTTTATTGATCACGCCTAATGATACGCAAACTGTGCTCATTGACCAAGTCTCGTGGATAAACAAGAATAATCGACATCAAGGTAAAGGCCAGTTACAAGTAGAAGAAATTGCCAGTAACTCGGCATCCTTCATTCTCGATTTATATGGTAAAGAAGATGAATTGTCCGGTACATTTTTTGCCAAAGGTGAAGAGTTAGATTTATCACCTTGGATCAATCAATGGCTTAAAACGTCGTATACCTTAACTGAAAGTCGCGGCAGTTTTGTGATGTGGGCAAGCATTGCACAAAAATCCTTAAGCTCGATTCAGCTTGATGTGTCGAATAGTCGTTTTAGTTGGGCCGTCGACGATAAGATAGTCCGGGCTGCGGTCTTAGGCGGCCAGATGAATGCGGCGCCTGATGAGAGCGGCTGGGTGATGAATCTAGATAACTTTTCATTGCAGATCAACGATCAATTATCGAGTACCAATTGGTTAACTCGACTAGATAAAAATGGCAATGTCAGTATCACTAATGCAGAACCTATAGACTTAAGTCCCTATGTGGCTCTGATGCCCTTGCTGATGGACCCTAGTGCCAGTGAACTCATAAAACAATTACAACCTATGGCTCAACTCGATCTAATCCAGTTAGGTCTTAGTTTACGTGATGGCGTAAACGTATCTGCGGCTATAAGCGACATTTCGTGGCAACCATTACAAGCAATCCCAGGCGTTGCAGAGGCCCGCGCGGACATACTCTGGTCCAATAATAATGGCAAAATAAGTCTACAAAGCAGTGATAATACTTTGGCTGTTGATGGCCATTTGCCGCAAAACATAGATTACGCTGACCTATCCGCCACACTATTTTTAGAAACCAGCCAAGCAGGCCTCATTATTAGCAGCGATGATGCAGTGTTACGCAGCAAAGAATTGGTGATCACACCGCAATTTTACTTTCGTAGTCAGGACCAGTTTCTGGCCATTAGTGCCAATGTCGCCGAAATGGATGTGGCCAATTTAGCCCACTATTATCCTGCAGAATTAATGGGTGTCGATACCCAGGCTTATTTAAGTTCGGCGCTTAAAACAGGCACAGTTAAAGGCGCACAAGTTTTATGGTCTGGGCAATTAGATCAATTTCCGTTTACCCAGCAACAAGGTGTTTTCCAGGCCAGTGTTGATATTCAAAATGGCAGACTTAAGTTTGGTTCGGATTGGCCAGCTTTAACTGAACTCGATATTAATTTGTTATTTGAAAATGAAGGTCTGTGGATGACCAGCCAACATGGCAAACTAATGGATGTTGAATTAGCTGGCTTACATGCGGCCATTCCATCATTGTCGAAGGGCGCAGTGTTGACCATCGATGCCAAAGGCTTAGCAAGTGGCAAACAAGTACGCGATCTAATGGCGCAAAGTAGTCTGGCGGATAGTCTGGGTAAGGCCCTGCAGCAAGTTCAAATTGAAAACCAACTTGAAGCGAGTTTGAATTTAGTGATCCCCTTGGCCGAACCCGATGTGGTCGCCAGCGGCAAAGTTAAGCTGGCTGACAGCAAGGTGACTATTACCAGTTTAGGTTTGCAGTTAGACCATGCCAAAGGAGAAGTCAGTTTTGTTAACGACAAGGTTAAATTCAGTAATTTAAGTGCAAAATTACTGGGGCAGCCGGTCTCGGTTTCATTTAATGGTGAGCAGCAAAGTCAACACTACCAAGCAGATATTAAGATGAAGGGCGATTGGCAGGCAGAGAAGTTGTTAGCCTCTGTATACCCTCAAATGACGCCTTATTTGAAGGGAAAAAGCCAATGGTTAGTCGATGTTGCTTTGTCATTGCCTGCAGATGGTTACGAATACACTGCAGTTTTAAGTTCTGACTTAGTCAATTTGAACTCTTTATTTCCTGCACCGTTCGATAAAAGTGCCGCACAAAAACGCCTACTAAACGTTGAAGTTAAGGGCAATATGCAAGCCAGCACGGTAAAAGCCACTCTTGGTAATGACATTACCTTTAATGGTAATTTGCCTCATGAAAGTATGCAGTTTTCTCGCGCCCATCTGTCGATTGGTGAGTCTGATATGGTGGGTATGGGTCTTGGTTTTAGTATTTCAGCCAAAGTTGAGCAGCTAGATAGCAGCGCCTGGTATCAAGCCATTACCCAGTTGTTATCTGGCAACAGCGATAGCGAAAATAAACCGCCAATTATAGAAGCGCCAAAACGTATCTATATCAGTGCAGACAGTGCATTGTTGGCAGGGCAAAAGTTAACAAATTTAGAACTCGTAGCGAAAAATACTAGCGACAGTTGGTTATTTGATATCAATGCCAAAGAAACGAGAATGGAAGTGGCCTTGTATAAAGATTGGTTAGCGCAAGGCATCAATATTAACGCTGATTTTATCGATATCCCTACTTGGCAATCAATGGAGCCTGTAACTGAGAAGGATGCTAAATCTGACTTTGACCCTAATCATTTTCCGCCCATAAATTTTTCGTGCAAACGCTGTAGTATTCTAAATAATCAACTAGGTAAAGTTGATTTGGTATTGGCTCGCTCAGCCAGTGGTATGCATATTGACAGCCTTCGACTGAACAACGACCACGGTCAGTTGTATGCCGAAGGTGATTGGTTTATCAATCAAGGCCAAAGTAGTACGCGTTTTAAGGGTGAATTTAGTAGTTCAGATTTTGGTGCCTTACTCAAGGGTTTCCAGTTTAACTCCGGTATTAAAGACTCCGAAGCCAGCGCTAAGTTCGATTTAAGTTGGCAGCAAGCTCCTCACGAATTCAATTATGCTAGCTTGAGTGGTGAGATGGACTGGCGTTTGACCGATGGCTATTTAACCGAAATCACCGACAAAGGGTCGCGAATTTTCAGCATCTTAAGTTTGGATTCCTTGGTTAGAAAACTTAAACTAGATTTTAGAGATGTATTTGCGAAGGGGTTTTTCTACGAAAAAATGACCGGCTCATTTCAAATCCAAAATGGTGTGGTGGAAACTCGCGATACCTTTGTTGACGGTGGTGCAGGCGAAATTAATATGCTCGGTTTTACCGATTTGAATAACCAAGAGTTAAATTATCAGATTTCTTTTGTGCCAAACGTAACATCGAGTTTACCGGTTATCGTGGCATGGATGGTTAATCCAGCAACCGCTCTGGCGGCGTTAGCCCTCGATCAAGTATTAACCTCAGCCAAGGTGATCTCAAATATTAAATTTTCTTTAACTGGCACCTTTGACGAGCCTGTGATTGAAGAGTTGGGCAGAGACAGTAAAGAAATCACTTTACCCGCTCGTATTACGCCGTCAGATGTCGAAGTTAACCCTAAACTGCAAGGCAGTAGCGTTGATAGTCAACCTGTGAGCTTGCAAATTATCACAGAGGAGTTAATCAGTGGCTAAATTAGTTGCACTGCAAATGACCTCAAGTCCGGTGGTAGCAGACAATATTAAGTTTGTTGAGCAACAGCTTCAGCAGTTAAGCGTGAGTGAAGCTACCCTGGTGGTTTTGCCAGAGTGTTTTGCCTGTTTTGGCGCTGGTGATAAAGCCCAATTAGCCGTTGCAGAAACACCTAATGATGGACCTGTACAAACACAACTATGTGACTTGGCTCGTCAATACAAGGTCTGGCTGGTGGCCGGCAGTTTTCCACTTAAAAGTGCAACTGTTGATAAATTTACCGCCTCTTGTTTACTGATTGATGACCACGGTCAGATTCAAGCTGAATATCAAAAAATTCATTTATTTGATGTTCAGGTGGCCGATAATACGGGAAGCTATTTAGAGTCTCGCAGCACTGAAGCAGGTAAACACTTAGCCGTGATTGATACCCCTTTTGGCAAGTTGGGTTTAGCCATTTGTTACGATATTCGTTTTGCCGGCATGTTTCAGGCCATGAATCAATTGGCTCAGCTTGACGTATTAGCGTTGCCAGCTGCCTTTACTTATCAGACTGGGCGTGCTCATTGGCAGGCTTTGATCACCGCTCGTGCCATTGAAAATCAGTGTTATATTGTCGCAGCCAACCAAAGTGGTGAACATGCCAATAAACGACAAACCTATGGTCACTCCAGTATTATTTCGCCTTGGGGCGAGACCTTGGCGCAATTGACTACGGAAACAGGTACAATTAGCGCAAATATAGATACTCAGGCTTTGGCCACTATTCGTCGCAATATGCCTATTGCCCAACATAATCAATTCAGGAGTTACCTTGTCTAACTTGGTAGAAGCAAACTTACTTGACGCCTCAAATCTAAATCGTTCATCACTGTCTTCAGCGTTAGATATTATTTATCAGCACGACAATGATTTTGCTGATCTGTATTTTCAATCGAGCCAACACGAAACTTGGGCGCTTGAAGATGGCATTATTAAAGAGGGTAGCTACAACATCGAACGTGGTGTTGGTGTGCGCGCAGTCAGTGGCGAAAAAACCGGTTTTGCTTATTCCGATGATATTTCGCCTGAGGCATTAATTAAAGCAGCGACCGCAGCGCGTACTATTACCGCCAGCGGTGGACGACATAAGGTTGCGCCGCTTAACGAAACTAAAATCGATCCGCGCTATTACCAACAAAATCCCTTGCTGGGCATGCAAGAGCAAGAAAAAATCGCCTTATTACGGGCAGTTGATGAATATGTGCGTAAAGAAGAACCTGCTTTAACTCAAGTCAGTGTCAGTATCAGCGGCGTCTACGAAGAGATACTTATTGCTGCCACTGATGGGACCTTTTGTACCGATATTCGCCCCTTAATCCGTTTAAATTGTTCAGTACTAATGGAAAAAGACGGTCGCCGTGAAAAAGGCAGTTCAGGCATGGGCGGGCGTTATGCCTATGATTATTTTATTCAGCAAGAAGATGGTCGCAAACGTTACGAACAGTTAGCCGATGAGGCCATTCATATGGCGCGAGTCAATATGCAAGCAATAGCTGCACCTGCAGGTCAAATGCCAGTCGTACTCGGCAGTGGTTGGCCAGGTGTATTGTTACATGAAGCCGTGGGCCATGGTTTAGAAGGTGACTTTAACCGTAAAGGGGCATCAACATTTAGTGGCCGTATTGGTCAACAAGTGGCGGCCAAGGGCTGTACTATTGTCGATGATGGCACCTTAGCTAATCGCCGTGGCTCCTTGAGTGTTGACGATGAAGGCACGCCCACTCAATATAATGTGTTGATTGAAGACGGTATCTTAAAAGGCTACATGCAAGATAAACTCAATGCGCGATTGATGGGGGTTAAACCCACCGGTAATGGCCGTCGTGAATCTTATGCTCAATTACCTATGCCACGTATGACCAATACCTATATGTTGGCAGGCCAGCATTCACCGGAAGAAATTATCGCCTCTA
>TARA_R110002167_G_scaffold26395_3_pt1 | contig 12878 bp, 16 predicted proteins | sample TARA_R110002167 | Tara Oceans TARA_R110002167 (sample SAMEA4398238) | marine metagenome | biome: Polar Biome; feature: [MES] marine water layer (ENVO:01000295) within the mesopelagic zone...; material: water (ENVO:00002006), including particulate matter (ENVO:01000060) such as...... | reverse complement strand
AATCAATGACTTAGGTGACTTTTCCGTTAGGTGTGACGAAAGATGGGCTAAGACCGTAACGAAGTTGGCCGGCTACGCCCGGCCCCCTCGTTGACGCCTTCGCATAGCTGCAAAGCTGTGCAGCCCTGTTCCAGCATTGTTAACTTAAAGGAGATTACACCATGAAAGCGCTGTTTATCCTCAACGGTGCGCCTTACGGCGACGAGCGCACCTACAACGGTCTTCGACTCGCGGGTGCGCTGGCAAAGAGAGAAGGTAACAACGTTCGCGTGTTCCTGATGGGGGATGCCGCCCTCTCGGCCAAAAGTGGCCAAAAAGTGCCGGAAGGCTTCTACAACCTGCAAATTATGCTGGGCAAGGTGGCGCGAGACATAGCGGGGGCAGTCGGGGTCTGTGGCACCTGCATGGACGCCAGAGGCATGAAAACCGAGGAGCTGATGAAGGGCGCACACCGAGGCACGCTCGATGAGCTAGCCGCCTGGTCGGTGTGGGCCGAACAAGTAATCGTATTCTGAGAGAAAACAAATGAATCCCACTCCTACAGAGAAGCGCAACGTGCTGTTGCTTGCCGGCGCGCAAGCGCTGTTTCAAACCGCGTCGGTCATGGTGATGACCCTCTCCGGTCTGGTTGGCTTGAAGCTCGCCACTGACAAGAGCATGGCCACCCTGCCAATCGCCATGATGATTGTGGCCGCCGCTGCCACTATGATTCCTGCCTCGATGCTAATGCAGCGCTTCGGTCGTAAAGCCGGATTCCTGCTGGGCACTTCGATCGGCTGTCTGGCCGGGCTGACTGCGGCAAGCGCTATCTGGCTTGGTAACTTCTGGCTGTTCGTGTTCGCCAATATGCTAGTTGGTGGCTACCAAGCCTTCGCTCAGTACTACCGATTTGCAGCCGCCGACGTGGCCAGCGCTGATTTCAAGAGCCGGGCTATCTCATGGGTGATCGCGGGCGGTGTGGTGGCAGCGCTGGCTGGGCCAAACATCGCCAGAGTGACCCAAGGGTTTGGCCCCGTTCCGTTCATGGCATCATATGTGGCCTTGTTCAGCTTGACAGTGGTTGCACTGTTGCTGGTGACGCGCCTTTCCGTGCCACCTGTCGTGGTCACCGAAACCCTTGGCCCGGCCCGGCCAATGCTGGAGATCATGCGGCAACCGGTGTTCCTGACTGCCTTGGCTGGCTCAGCAGTTGGCTACGCTGTGATGCTCATGGTGATGACGGCAACGCCGCTGGCAATGCAGACTCACGGTCAGTCGCTGGGGGCCTCTGCCACCGTGATTCAGTGGCACGTCTTGGGGATGTTTTTGCCGTCCTTCTTTTAGCAGGGTATGTATTACTGCTGTATCGACAGGCTATGTGAAAACTCAAGAAAGACCTGAATACACACCTAATATTGGTGAAAAACGAGCACGAGAGTCGCTGTGTTTAGGATTTTCACAGTAAAAAACCAAACAACGAGCCTGTACTCACCGTCAAAATTAGTTTTCACACAGCCTGTCAACAAAGCGGCCGAAATTAACTCCCCGCCCACCAGGTAGCTCAGTTTTTCCGGAAGGAAGGAGCGGACATCGCAAAGGATGGTTGGCGGGACGAGAGCTGCGACAAAGCCACCACGGTTTTTCTCTCCCGGTTTTGAAAGAGTGCCGCTCTAGCTTTCTACGACGACGTTTCAATTCAACAGCGTTTTGCTGAACGCATCGCGCATATTCTGGAGGCCGTTGTGTTCCGGTCCGATTGATGGGGCTAAGGAAGCAAGCACCGTTCGAGGACCAAAGAGAGGGTCCATGGGCCGTCCATCGCGCAAGATTTCATAATGCAGGTTTGGACCCGTAGCTATACCTGAAGTGCCGACGCTGCCGATAACCTCGCCTGCAGAAATAACACTGCCCACTGACAGATTGGGCTGAAAGTCTTGTAAATGTGCGTATCGAGCCACGATCCCGGTCTCATGCTCCAATTCAATGACACGACCATATCCACGGCGACGCCCTATATAAAGAACTTCTCCCGCAGCGGATGCAGATACAGGCGCGCCTCGCTGAGCTGCGTAGTCAACTCCAGTGTGAGGACGGACGTTGCCAAACACAGGGTGTTTTCGCGGACCGAAAAGCGATGATATCTGCCCGTCTTCAATAGGGATGACAAGTGTACGAACCAGATTGCCGTCCTCGTATATTCGCATGTGGTTATCGCTATCGTCGGAGCGGGTTAGTTCGATAACACGGCCTGGCATCTGAATACGCACATATTTTATCGCCGGCGGCACCGCTTCACGCCCATCAGCCAGTAGGTATTCATGCCACAGAATGTTGAATGCCTCCCCACCTTTGAAAGCGCGATCGAAAGGGATGAGGGGATTAAGCATCAACGACAGGTCTTTGGCAAAGCGTGTGGGAGCATCAGCTTGTTTAAGTGATGCATAGACAGAGCTGTTCAACTCAAAGGTTACCGCATTCTCTTGGGTAACCAGCTCCGGCTCAATGCGCTTTACCGATGCCAGATCATCGAAAGACAACGCAATATTCACGCCTGCATCGATAGTGAGGACCAGTTCTTTGGGCTCATTTAGCGATGCATAACTTCGCACGGCGACTTCATGTCCTGGCTTGATCTCTTTGGGATTAAATTCGGTAGATAAGGCACGAATGACTGCAGCACGTGTGTTCGCGTTCAACTCCGTTCGCCTCAACAAACCATCCAGCGTATCGCCAGGCTTTGCCACCAAAACCGACTCGACCAACGCACTGGAATCCAACGCAAGACCCTCTTTTAGCAATTTGGCCTGAGTTAGAGGATTTTGCTGATTCGGTTCTCTCTCCTCATGGCTAATGGCGAAGGCTTCTTGTCTCTTGAAATCGGTCCAATCCTTGAAGAGGAAGTAGACAATAAGAACAACGCCAAGCAGGCTTAGCAGGCTTTTTTGTAAACGAGAGCAACGCACCGAGACGCTCACAACCGACCTGCCTCTGTTAACCTGACTCAACGGGCGGTATCTCCCGCCTGGATTGGGGATGCTCCTTGGGCCCCGCCTATACCGGACAGCAGCAGGCAGGCTGCTCCAACAACGATAAAGATGTCTGCACCATTAAACGCCGGCCAATGCCAATCGGCCCAATGAAAGTCTAAAAAATCTGTTACCGCGCCTTGGCGCCAGCGGTCCACGATATTGCCCAGGGCTCCGCCGGCAATAACGGCCAGGCCGATGCGCTCGACGCTTCGATCACTACGCCTAGCCCAGATTAGGAGCACTACGACAATTATCAAGCTGATAAGCGCGAGCAACAGGGGAGTGCCTTCAAATAGATCGCGAAACAAGCCGAAACTTACGCCTGTGTTGAAGCCAAGCCGCAGGTTAAAGAATGAGGTCACTTCAACCACCTGCGATGTGTCCTGCAAGTAAGCGAGAATTGCCCACTTACTTGCTTGATCAAGAAACAATGCGAACATTGAAACCAGCAGGATCTGTACGACTCGGCGGTCGCCAGTGAGGGCCATCACGCTCTTGGTCATCAAAAAAAGTACCTTGTTGTGAACCTGGGTATGGAGCATCGAGTAAAGCAATTTTGCTGGTTTGAAATACCCGGAGGCTGATGGCAACCACCAGCCCCATTTTCGAGCGGACTTACATCGGGTAGTTTTCTCCCACCTCTGACTCGACCAGCGCTTTCAGCTCTTGATAGCCGAATCGTGTTAGCGGCTTACCATTGACGAAGAAACTAGGGGTCTTGGTGACTTGCAGCGCCTCAGCATCTGCCAGCTCTTGCTTGATACGCTTGTCGAGCATCGGATCTTGCATATCCTTCTTCGCCTTTTCGATATCTAAGCCCACACCACCTAGGTAATTCCAGAGGCTTTGAGGCTGTGGGTTACCATGCTTGGCCCATAAGGGCTGCGCTTCGTATGTCGCCTCAAGTGTTTCCCAGAACTTGCCTTGTAACTTCGCCGCTTCCAGTATTTTAACCACGTAGTCCGACCCTTGATGGAACGGCGCATACCGCATAACCACCTTGACCCGTCCGGGATTCGACTTCATCAGCTGTTTTACATAGGGGTGAAACTTTCGGCAGGTTTCGCAGGCAGGATCAAAAAACTCGACAATAGTCACCTTGGCGCTAGCATGCCCCATTTTGGGCGAATAATAGCGTTTCATGATGGAGGGATCGCTTGCAATCTCAGTGATGCCGGCCGTTTTCTGACTTTCAAGCATATAGGCGCCAACGCCGAACAGGGCGACCAAGAGAACGCCGGTTAATGAAACGATTATTTTCTTATTCATGACTGTGTCCGTTGTCTGAAAATTAACAGTAAGGCGATGATCGCGCTGTAAGCCAGGATCGATAGCATCGGAATGGTGATAAAGCCGAACAGCTCTAGGTTGACCTCCGCGCAGGAAACGCCTTGGCTGCAGGGCTGCATACTTTCGGGGATATAGCCGGAGTACAGAAGATAGTGGTAGACCGCAAAGCCCAAGCCGATAACGGCCAGTGGAAGCGTGTAGCGAACCACCTGCTTATCCAGAGGGAACAGTGCAACCAGAAAAATGATTGCAAGCGGGTAGATAAAAATTCGCTGATACCAGCAAAGCACACAGGGTTGCAGCCCCATCGCCTCGCTGAAAAACAAGCTTCCTAGTACCGCAACTGTCGCCAATACCCAGCAGGTAAAAATTAACGACCAGGCAATCGTATCGCTAGTGTCCAGGCCATTAAGTGTGTTGTCTGTCATATAAACCTAATCCTTCGGCGAGCTGAACCGTAGATCACAAAGCGCCTGAGCAGGATTTTTCCATGCTCAGGCGTCCGTCATTTCGCTGCAAACTATCGGCTTAACTGCCCGCCTGCAGCTCCTCATCGATCAGCTCTTTCAAATCCTGCTGAAGATCGCCGTGGGTATGGCCCAGTGGGCGACCGTTAACGAAAAACGAGGGGGTCGAAGAAAGACCCAGTGCTCGTGCTTCGTTCAGCGAAGCCGTGACCTTTTCTTGCGTCGCGCTAGCTTTAAAGCAGTCACCAAACTGACCCATCTCCAGATCGGCTTCTTCAGCCAAAGCGTCAACGGGAACCGATGTTAGATACTTCTGACGATCAAAGGCGAGATCATGGAATTTCCAGAACTGGCCTTGCTGGTCGGCACAGACCGCCGCTTCCGAGACCTTGCGCGAGATACCGGACTGATTGATCGGGAAGTCTCGGTAGACTACACGCAGGTTGTCACCGTACTGTTTGAGCAGTTTATCCATGACCTCTACCGCATCTTTACAGTGAGGGCACTGATAATCGGCGAATTCGACCAGGGTGATTTTCGCATTCAGGTTTCCTTTGGAGGGGTATCCCTTGGTGAGCACATCGAATCGAAGCTGCTCGGGCTCCGGAAGCTCAACGCTGTAGCCCTTTTCAGACGCGATCTGTGCCAGAAGCTGTTGCGCTTTTTCGGCCACCTGCTGGCGTTTGAGGTAATTAACCAGCTCGGGCTTGACCTGCTCGAAGGTCCCGTTGATGCGCGCCTTGTTGGCGTCGTAGAACCCCTTCAATTGCTCCTCCGTCGGCTCAGCTACGTCCATCAACGCCTGCTGAACGGCTTGGGCATCTTTGTTCTGCCGTTTAGCTTCTTCCTGGACATAACGATTCAGTGCGTACTGGTCGAACGCCTGACGCCGTTTGTCGTTGTACTGCTGGGCCAATTGGTTCAATGACTGTTTCAACGCGGACGGTAAATTATCATCCTGGTACTGCTGCCCATCGTAGGTCATGGTCGGCAATGATTCAGCAAAAGCGGTGGGCAGGATCAGCATCCCGGTCAGGACGCAGGAGAGAGTCGTTCGTTTAAGCATTCGATATTCCTTAATGTTGGATCATGATGGATTTTGGGGTGTGAGTGTTCCAGTCAAACACATCAAGAATTTCGCCCATAAAGTCTTTACGTTTTTATAGTCCTATCCCTTGCTGTTAGGGTCTGGATGCCGGTGCTCCGCTGAAGGTCTCGTCATGTGCGAAGGTTGCGGCTGTGCCCCGTACTCCCGCATCGAGCGTTCGACAATCTTATTCAGCTCACCCCGGTCCAGCCAGACACCACGGCAGCTCGGGCAATAATCAATCTCAATACCCTGGCGGTCAGACATCTGCAGCAGGGTGTCACAGCGGGGTGCATTTCATCGCTTACCGTTCCTCCATGCTATTTAAAGTTCAACAACCGTAATCCATTAAATACAACGAGCAAACTGGCACCCATATCGGCGAACACGGCCATCCACAGGGTTGCTTCCCCCATCAGCGCCAGCAGGATAAATATCAGTTTGATACCCAGAGCTAGCGCGATGTTCTGCTTGACCCGTCGGCTCGATGTACGACTGAGCCGGATAAACCAAGACAGCTTCTCCAGGTTGTCGTCCATCAGCGCCACATCGGCGGTTTCGATCGCGGTATCGGTACCGGCGGCCCCCATCGCGAAGCTGATATCGGCGCTGGCCATGGCGGGCGCATCGTTAATCCCGTCGCCGACCATGCCGGTCACCCCATATTCGGTCTTGAGCGAACGCATCACCTCGAGCTTTTGCTCAGGTAGCAGGTTTCCACGGGCGTCTTCAACCCCCAACTGCTCTGCGATACTAGCCACTGCATGGGAGTTATCACCCGACAAGACCAGCGTATGGACACCTAAATCCCTTAATTTTTCCAGGGCTTTACGACTGTGTGCCTTGGGCCGGTCGGCGATGGCGAAAATCGCTTTAGGCTGATTATCACAGAGCAGTACCACGGCGGTCTGTCCCTGTTTCTCGATGGACTCCAACGCGGCTTCGAGCGAACCAGAGCAGAACCCGAGGTCATGGATAAGGCGGTCATGGTGGGGCGACCCACGGTCAGGGTTCCGGTTTTATCAAATGCCACAATGTTGAGCTTTCCCGCCTGCTCCAGATAGCGCCCCCCTTTGACGAGCACACCATGACGCGCAGCGGAGGCCAGAGCGCTGACCACAGTCACTGGCGTGGAGATGACCAGCGCGCAGGGGCAAGCGATCACCAGCAGCACCAGGGCGCGGTAAACGGCATCGAGCCAGCTCCAGCCAAAGGCAAGCGGCATTAGCAGCGTGGTGAGAACGGCAAGCACCAGAACGACAGGGGTGTAAATACGGGCAAACTGGTCGATAAACCGCTGTGCTGGCGCACGCTCGCTTTGCGCCTGTTCCACCGCATGGATAATACGGGCGATGGTGGAATCATCCGCTTGCGCGGTGACCTTAAGCTCCAGCATCCCGGTCTCATTCAGCGTCCCGGCGAACGCCTTGTCCCCCACGGTTTTTTCCACCGGCAGACTCTCACCGGTGACAGGGGCCTGATTGATGGCCCCGATCCGCTGATGATCTCACCATCCAGCGGAATCTTCTCACCGGGTCGTATGCGGACGACCTGGCCGACCTGCACTTCACTCACAGCGCATTCCACCCAGCCTCCGTTCGGATCTTTGACCATCGCGTTATCCGGGGCTAGCGCCATCAGTTTCCTGATCGCGTTGCGTGCACGCTCCAGCGACTTGCTTTCGATCACCTCGGCCAGCGTGAACAACACCATCACCATCGCCGCTTCAGGCCACTCGCCAATCAGCATCGCACCGGTGACGGCGATCGCCATCAAGGCATTGATATTGAAATCGAGATGCTTGAGCGCAATCCAGCCTTTTTTGTAGGTGGCGAAACCACTGAAGAATACAGCCAGCAGAGCAACCACCAGAATGATCCACTCGGGCTTCACCGCCATAAAGTGCAGCACTTCCGCCAGCAAGGCGCAAAGCCCACCTAAGGCAAGCCGCCCATAGCCCTTGAGATAGCTAGCCTCAGGTACAACAGCAGTAGCCTGACCAACTGCCAACAGCTCGGGAGGAAAGCCGATCGCTGTCAACGCATCGATGACCGCTGACAGACTGTCACTGCTTGCCGGTTTAACCGTCAAGATACGCTCCAACAGGTTAAACGCCAGTCCATTGACCTCCGGCATCGACTCTAGCTTGGCCCGGATCATGCGTTCCTCGGTGGGGCAGTCCATAGCGCTGATATACAGGCGCACCCCACCCGTCAAGAACTCGGTGCTGGTCGAGTTCGAGGATGATTCGCGGGGGCTCTGGCAGCCGCTACGACAGGTTGACGAGGGTGTTGATTGCACAAGAATACCGTGCTCGGAGCATTGTTTTGCCTACATTATAAAGCTTATAGTGACTATAAGGTCAAGCAGTCGGGCGATGTTATGAAAATTGGAGAACTGGCGAAACTTACGGGTACCGAAACCGTTACGATTCGCTTCTACGAACAAAAGGGCTTGATGCTCCTACCTGGGCGTACTGCGGGTAACTACAGGAACTACAGCGACGCTCACCGCGAGCGCTTGCTATTTATTCGCCACTGTCGTGGCATCGGCATTAATCTGGATGAGATCAACCAACCGTGCTTATCCGGTTAGCTCCCAGACCCACTAGATGTAGTGGGTCTGGATTTTGCAGCGTAAAGCTCAGCGTAGGTCGGCGCAGTGACATCGCCGGCGATGCCGAGCAGGGAGCGGAATGCATTGAACGGATAGAAGCGGCGGTTGAAGCGAAACGTGAACTCGTTGAGGTACGCCTGTAGGTGCTGCGGGCTGACGCCGTGATGAATGCCTCGCAGCCAGGTTTTGAGGTTGGAAAATACGAGATGAATGATGGGCATGAACTCTTCGGCAACCTGCGGATCGCCTCGTTCGGCAACGGGCACGTGGTCATAGCCGTGCTTGGCGAGTCCGGCGTAGCCGCTCCAGTCATCGGTAATGATTCTGGCGCCCGGTGCCACGACGTTTTTCACGAAGCCACAGAGCGAATCGGCGCTTCGGTCGGGCACCAAGGCAAGTCTGACCCGTCCGGCGTAACGGCCACTCCTGCGCGAACTGAGCTTGGTGCCGGGCTTTCGTTGTCGGACCTCGACCGCAGCAACCACGAGGGTCTTATGGTGAACACCTCGCCCCTCACCGCGCGTACGACCGCCCACCAAAGTTTCATCAACCTCCACATGTTCTTCCGGTTTCCCGCCGATACGATCCTGGTCGCGGCGCACCATGCCGACGCGGAGCTTATGAAGGATCTGGAAGGCGGTTTCGTAGCGCGACAAACCGAGTTGCCGCTGGAACTGGGTGGCCGACATGCCGGGCGTCTGACTGGCGAGCAGGTAAGCTGCCTAGAACCACACGAGAGCGGCGTGTGGGTGCGCTCCATGACCGTACCGGCGGTAAGGCTGGTGTCGCGGCCACAATGGCGGCATCGGAGAACGCCGGGGCGATTGGCAAAGCGATACAGCTCAGTGGCAACGCCGCAGTGCCTGCACACGAACCCGCTACTCCAGCGGACGTGTTCAAGATAGGCGGCGCAAGCTACCTCATCAGGAAAGATGCTTTGGAATTTCGGCAGCGAGTGCGGAAACGGCAAATCATCCCGGTCAATCACGTCAATAGCCACGGTTGCTCCCGTGTGATGCGGATGCCTAAGATGCTACCGGTAGTAGGCGTGGGAGACAACCGGATAAGCACGCGAACAACTACTCGAGTGCCGGGATCACCCCGTTGGCAGCTGCCAGCAGGTGAACGACATGATCGACGGCCATATCGATCAAACGCGGCGGAAGATCAAAGAGCTTAAGCAGCTGGATAAGCAACTGCACCAACTGCGAACCCAGTGCAACCAGGAGGTCAATCCGAAAGGGCAGGCCGCCGATTGCGGCATTATTCATTCGCTGGACCATTGCCAGCCAGAAGGGCTGTGCAACGGTCACGAGCCGACACCCGCCACCGAGTGATCTTTTGAACCTTAATGAAAAGTCGCACCTAAATAGGTGTCCTTCAACGAGTCAGAGAACAGCGATGAATCTCACTACCCCTAACCTACGGCTGGGAAGCTACCATTTCGGCAAATACAGTGCTTACTGGCGCTGGGTAATGGTCATGCTGCTGTGGGCACAGATCAGTGTTGCAAACGCGAATCTGTGGGAGTCGCTGGCCGGCCAAAAGCCCCAAGGGCCGCTACCTGTAGAAGAGGCTTACCTGTTCAGCTACAGCCAGCCAGAACCGGGGCTGCTGATTCTGCAATGGACCATGCCCGAAAGCGATTACTACCTCTATCGTGATCAGATCAAACTGCATACCGACGGGCAGGTTGAGATCGTTGATATTCAAAAGGGGCTCACGGTTGGAAAAGAAGACGCCATCTATGGTCAGAGCCAGGTCTATTACAATGAGGCAGAATTTCGGGTCGCTGTGCAGCAGTCGGCTGCGGGTAATCCCGATCCGGAAATTCGAGTCGAGTATCAAGGCTGTTGGGACGGAGGCATCTGTTATCCACCCCAGACCCAGCCGGTGCAACTTATTTCTGTTCCCACTCAAGCACCGCCGCTCACGCCAGCCGATTCAAGCGCTCAACCCGCCGTCGTTGAATCCAACGCGCTCGAATTCTCCTTAACCGATCAACGCCGCTTTTCCGATGTACTGGCTTCCGGCAGCTTTACCATTACCCTGCTACTGTTCTTCCTGGCCGGACTGGCGCTGTCGCTCACGCCCTGCGTCTTCCCGATGATCCCCATTCTATCGTCTGTCATTGTCGGCCATGGGGGTAAGGTCAGTACGAGGCAAGCCTTCGGCTACTCGAGCATCTACGTGCTGGCCATGGCGATCACCTACACCCTGGCGGGTGTTGCCGCAGGTCTTTTCGGTGCCAACATCCAGGCAGCATTCCAGAACCCCTGGATCATTTCGACCTTCAGCCTGATGTTTGTGGTGTTTGCGTTTTCGATGTTTGGCTTTTTCGAGATCCAGATGCCAACGGCCCTGCAGAACCGACTGGCCAACCTCAGCCGCAGCCAACAAGGGGGGCGCGGTGCTAGCGTGTTTGTCATGGGCGTACTGTCGGCATTAATCGTGGGACCCTGTGTCGCCGCCCCCTTAGCTGGGGCCTTGGTGTATATCGGCCAGACCGGCGACCCGATCCTGGGAGGCGCAGCGCTATTCAGTTTAAGCTTGGGGATGGGCGTACCTCTGATCATTATCGGCACGTCGGCAGGCAAGCTGCTGCCCAAAGCAGGTCACTGGATGGTTCACATCAAGGCAGGCTTTGGCGTCATCATGTTGCTGATGGCGATCTGGATGCTTGACCGCATCGTACCGCCTACTATGACGGTGTTGCTTGTCAGCGCGGTTCTCATCATCTCCTCTATCTACCTCAAGGCACTGGATCGACTTCCCGAGGGTTGCCTGGGCTGGCTGAAGCTCGGTAAAGGGTTCGGGGTGCTGATGCTGATCTACGGCACCAGCTTGCTGGTCGGTGTTGCTGCTGGGAATGCCAGCCTGTTAAAGCCCTTGGCGGGCGTGGTAACGGGGTCTGCGACTAGCGCCTCAAGCCTGCTCCCCTTTGCCAAGGTCACCTCACTCGATCAACTTCGTCCACTAGTTGAACAAGCCCGCACCCAAGGACGCCCGGTGATGCTCGATTTTTACGCCGATTGGTGCATCACCTGCAAAGAGCTGGAGAGCTTCGTGTTTGTTGACCCCAGCGTGCAGGCGGAATTCCAACGCTTTACGTTGATTAAGGTCGATGTGACGGCTAACGATGATGCCGCGATCGCCTTGAACAAGGAGTACGACCTCATCGGCCCGCCCGCGCAGATCTTTTACGGTCCCCAAGGCAATCTGCTGACAGAAAAGACCTTAATAGGCGTGCCAAAGGTTGCGGACTTCGTCAGTTTGTTACGAAGCATATAAACATAGCCAAAACCGCTATCTGTTCAGCTGCCCTGCTCGACGGCGTCCCTCAAGCTGAACGTTTGAGCTTTTGGTAGAGCGCGTCAAACTCTGTCTGATCGATATCGCCACTGGCCAGCCGCTCCTTCAAAATTTGCAGGCTGGGGTCGTCTGTCGAGGTTCCGCGCCAAGCGGTGAGGGCTCTAAACAGGTAAAGCATCACACCGATCACAAACACCCAAAACAGCAACATAGGGATGAAGCCCCAGCCCATCATCCAAGGTCCGTTCCACATATGATCGTGCCACATAGCAGGCACCTCCTTGTTAATCCTAAGTAGCTTATTAGATTATGCTAATAGCATAGATCATCGCTATAGTGTTCGGCGACAATTAGTATGACCGGCGCGTATCCTAATTGTCGCCGAACAGTTGCGATTGCAAAGGCCGACACAAGCAGCACGCCTACAGCGGCAACCAGGTATTGTTTCTTCATCAGTGAGTCCTATTTCGACAGATTAATAGCAGCACAAAAATGGCTGTGTATGAGAGAATTGAGAGCATGGGGATGGTGATAAATCCAAATAACTCAAGATTAATATCAGCGCAAGAGACGCCCTGGCTACAGGGTTGTAGGCCTTCGGGTATGTAGCCGGTATAAAGAAGATAATGGTATATCGCAAAACACCAACCAATAATGGTGATCGGCAGAGCGTAACGAACTACAGCCTTATCAAAAGGGAACAATCCGACGAGAAAGATTGCCACAAGTGGATACATGAAAATTCGCTGGTACCAGCATAGTACGCAGGGCTGTAGTCCCATGACTTCGCTGAAAAACAGGCTACCCAACATGGCAACAGCGGCTATTAACCAACAAGAAAAATCAGCACCCAACCGGTAGGTTCGGTCGTTGTGGATTGTTCGATAGATGAGTGATTCATGATGGGGGTTCTAATTGCCTCTATAGCTAAGTGTCTGAATTGGTGAATCCATGTCGGCAAAAACATCCATCCATATTGATCCCGCACCGAACGCCTCGAAATGAGGCTCAATTTGAACTTCCTGATTACTCGGTGGATTCAAGTTAAACGCCATCGCCCAAATCATAGTGTTCCTTGTGCGGTATCACTGGCAGCAG
>TARA_R110002167_G_scaffold349957_1_pt1 | contig 12900 bp, 9 predicted proteins | sample TARA_R110002167 | Tara Oceans TARA_R110002167 (sample SAMEA4398238) | marine metagenome | biome: Polar Biome; feature: [MES] marine water layer (ENVO:01000295) within the mesopelagic zone...; material: water (ENVO:00002006), including particulate matter (ENVO:01000060) such as...... | reverse complement strand
AGAAGTAAAAAGGGATTGCGGAAGAAAGCGTTCATTACCTGCCAAGCCGTGTACTGATTAGCGGGGCAGTTTAACAGCATGGCGGCAGGAATACTTAAGCACGCGAATAGCGCTTAAAGACCGTCGCCGTGTCGCCAACCAAGCACGTTAGCGCGGCACATCGGCAACAAACGAATACCTTAGCGACGTTTTAACGAATCTTTCCCAGTGTCATCAATACCAAATACACAGCGGTCGTCTGCCATGCCGTCAAACTCGGCGCTGATCTTTGACTGCCGTGCAGCGATACATTTATCTAAATCAGCACCAGGAAAAACGCCAGATTGCCAGGCCGCGGTATATCGCAGACTCGCCTGCACGCCGTGGGCATTGGTGAATTTCATCAGCTCTTTGGCGCCCATGGTGGCCAGCGGTGAGCGCGCCGCGATACGTTCAGCAAGCTTAATCGCGAGTGGCTCAAGTTCCTCGGCATTTGCGCTAAGCCGCGAGACAAACCCGATACGCAGCGCATCATCCCCCGATAGGGTACTGCAATCCATTAGCCAGTCAGCAACCACGCCATAAGGGAGCATTGCAGTCAGCCGTTGAACGGTGCCCATATCCGGGACAAAACCAAGATCCATTTCCATCGGCGTAAATGCCGCGTTGGGATCTGCAAGCCGAATATCTGCCGCGCAAACTAAATCCAGCGCCCCACCGATACACGCGCCCTGAATTGCGGCAATAACCGGCAAACGTGTCTGCTCTAGGCTAGAAACGGAATCTTGCAGTGAGAGTACCGTGCGTCTTAGGTGGTCCGCCTTCCTTGATGATTCGAGGCCCTCGCCCATTGTTTTTAAGCCGTCTAAAACACCGAGATCAATGCCGGCGCTGAATATTTTACCTTCGCCGCGAAGTAGTATGCACCGGACCTCTGGGTTCGCTTCCGCTAATTTTACCGCTTGCGGCAATTCAAACCAGAATGCGCGCGTTAAGCAATTTCGCTTTTCCGCTCTGTTCAATACAATATGTGCAACCGCGGATTTTACTTCGTAACGAAAGCTTGAAAATGTCGTTTGTTCAATCATGCCTGTACCTCATTACTGCATATTTCGCGGAGCTGCTTTTTGAGAATTTTTCCGTTGGTATTACGGGGTATGCCATCCATAAAAATCACGCGCTTAGGCGCTTTAAAGCCAGCTAAGCGCTGCTTTCCGTAGACAATAACCTCGTCTTTATTCAAAGAATCACATGACTTTACGACGACCGCAGTGACACATTCACCCCAGCGCTCGTCAGGGGTTCCGACCACGGCGATATCACAAATTTTAGGATGCGCGATGAGTGCATTCTCTACCTCAAGTGACGATACATTTTCGCCACCCGAGATAATGAGATCTTTTATGCGATCCATAATGTAGAGAAATCCGTCGTCACTGATGAACGCAACGTCGCCCGTGCAGAGAAAACCGTCCTGTATTGCTTCATTACTTGCAGTTGTATCGTTCCAATAGCAATCCATAACATGCTGGGAGCTCACTCGGATCTCTCCGGGCTCACCATTCGCCACTTCATTGCCTTCGGCATTGATTATTTTTACGGTCGAACCCGGTACGGGTTTACCTGCCGTTCCGGCCGCTATTTCCTTTGCAAAAAGTCGTTTATGGTCATCCGCGCCCAGCACGGTGATCACACTGTGGGTTTCTGTCATCCCGTAGATTTGAAAAAAATCGCACTGATAACGATCTTTCGCGGCGCACAACAAAGTTTCTGTAATGGGTGAAGCACCGTACATAATTGTTTTAAGTTTGCGCAATAAATCAGGGTTATGATCCGTGTTTTGGCAGGCCTGAATCATTGCGGGGACGAGCGCGACATGGTCTATTTTTGCGGCGCAAACTAAATCCAAAAGTGTCATTGGATTAAAGCTCGCCAGAAAGCGAATTGTTACACCTCTGTTCAAGGCCAGCAGAGACACCATGATGCCCCCGACATGAAACACCGGCAGACCTTCGTATAAAATTTCGCCCCTGCCAAGGCCAACATCTAAGCACATCAACAAAGAAGACAATTGCCCTAGGGCATTTCGCTCGGTTAATACCACACCTTTCGGTTTGCCACTGGTGCCCGAGGTGTAAACTTGAAGATAGGGGCGGTTGGGCAGGTATGTTTGCGCTATTGCTGCTTCGGGGTATTCGGCAAGCCAATTTAGAAAACTGCTTTCATGGGTCTTTTCAGCAATTTTACAAAGCAATCGTGTTGATAGCGCCGCGTCTTGTTCTGTAAGAGCGGACATGGTCTTACCATCAGACATTAAGAACGTAGACTGCGCATGGTTAAGAACCCACAAGATTTCCTCAGGGGCCATTCGGCTATTTACCGGCACAACAACTGGCCCACCTAAAAGACCGGCCAGAATAAGCACGATCGCTTCGTAGCGATTATCGCTCACCATAGCAACCCGGTCAGTAGCTAACAGTCCATTCTCACGAAAGGCTGTTACGGCTCGTCGTGAATCCGAGAATAATTGCCGATAGCTGTATGCGCCTTCGTCATCAATTACGGCGATGAGCTCTGGGTAGTACTGGGCATGAAATTCGATTCCACTAAAAGCTCTTATATTTTGCATTACTACGGACTCCGTTACGTGGCTATCGTGATCCCTCCATTTTTTGCATCTGCTTAAAGTAGAGGTCGAGAGGCAAACCACCGTGCGCATAGCTATAACGTTTGGTGATTGCCTCTACGCGTATTGTTTTCGTGTCACTATCAAGGCTATTTATTAGAAGTTAATTTTTAGCTCTAGACCGTAGGTTTGCGGCGCGCCCCGAATATAGTAGTCGTAGCCAAAGGCCCCCTGTAGGTTAATAGCGTAAGTGTCGTATTCCTTGGCAGCCAGATTCTTGCCCCAAATCGACAGGGAGTAGGAATCGTCTGTGGCTATCCAAGACAAGCGACCATTGAACAGCCAATAAGCATCTTGCTTTAACTCGCCGTAGCCGCCATCGTCGTTGTATGCGCTATACCATTGATCGTCTTGGAAATTGGCATTTAGGTTTACCGACAAGTAACCCGAGTCATTCTCATAAATATCGTAGTCGGCTGATACGGTGTAGTTCCATGTGGGCGCAGAGATCAGGCTATTTCCTGATAAATCCAGCGTATCTTCCTTGTCAGCAACGGTTTGGGTATTTGACAGAGAAAGCTCAGTGAACTCGGTATCCAGGTAACCAATATTGACACTGACTGACAGCGACTCGGTGAGCCCAGCCCACAGTTCACTTTCTGCACCTCTTATTCGAGAACCCCCGGCGTTTTCCAGAAAGGCCGAGACAAACACCTGATTGATGAATTGTTGATCAGTATATTTGTAATCGAATATCGCTGAGTTGAAACGAACTTGCCCCTCGAACGCCTCCGCCTTTAGGCCAATCTCAAAGGCATCTAGGTATTCTGGCTTTGCGTAAGCTGTTTCTATAGGACGTGGCTCATAGTACAAGCCGCCGTTGAACGATCCACTTCTATAACCACGGCTATACGAAGCAAACGCCATTATTTGGTCGTTAAACCGATAATCAATGCCGAGCTTTCCGGTTGCCTCTTTCTCGGTTGTACTAAGCTGCGGTGCCGACTCTAAGCTATATGGCCCGGTGGTGTATCCTGTGTTCGCATACTGTAATGCAGACAAGGGATTTTGCAGCAGCGAGCTTAGATCCGACACGGTTAGTGGCGGCGCGAGAAAGGCATCATCAACACCCGTAGTATTGCCCGGAGTCCAAGAACCGCGTCCTTCACCGTCGTAACCGACTCTCGACACGTTTAAATACGTTAGATCATTTTTATCGCTGGTGTAACGCAGACCTAAATCCACGCCTAGATTGTCGGTGATATCAAAACGAAATTGACTGTAAACCGCCGCACTCTCTTTCTTTGTACGCATACGTTGATCAATTACACCGAAATCCAATAGAAATGGCGCCAGCGGAATAAGATCCGGGTTGGCAATACCAATGCGGAGATCGATGAAGTCACCGTATAAGGAATAGAGATTGTGCAAATACAGATTTTGATAATCGTAGTACACGCCGGCAATGAAATTAACTGGGCCGGTAAACTGGGTTGATATTCTGAAATCTTGACTAAAACCGATCGCATCAGACGACCACACATTTTCTACCATATGCAGCGGGGAGCCATCGATGTCCATATCGTTGTAGTAGTCGTTGTCGCTATAAGCGGTGACCGAGGTTAGGGTATAGTTATCGGCAACGTAATTTACCGTTAGTAGCGCCAGATCAGAATTGGTGTCGAGCACGCCCACCCGATTTGATTCTGTTTCGTAGAAACCTAGGCCACGGGAAGTGCTGTCATAGCCGGTATAGTCAATAAACCCGTTGGAGTCGCCTTCTAGCCCAGTGCCTCTTAAGTCGACGCGTGGCTCGTTGCGCGGGGTTGTCGCAAGTGCATCATTTTCACCGTTGGTGAATTTTAGTACGGCATTCAATCTGTCGGTTATATCGGCGGAGAATGTCACTCTAAACGCACGGAAATCTGTCTGGGTAGTATTCTGTGAATCGAGTTTGTTTTCTATATAGCCGTCGTCTTTTTTCATCACGCCCGCGATACGCATCGCAAGAAAATCAGGAACTAGGGTAGTCTCAAAGCCAAACTCCGTTGTTTGCGCGTTATAGTTACCGACCCCTAGTTTTACAAAGCCTTGAGAATCTTCATTAATTATTGGGGTACGCGTAATGACGTTAATTGCGCCGCCAGTGGTATTTTTCCCGTACAAGGTCCCCTGGGGACCGCGCAAAACCTCTAAGCGCTCAATATCAAAAAAACTTGCGCCGTGGCTGTATACCGGCGCTAAATACGCTTCGTCGATATAGACACCTATCGGACTCGGCTGATTTGCAGAGTAGTCCGACATGCTTACGCCACGGATAGAAAAAATTGGCTGAACGTCACCAAAGGGACCACTCACCTGCATATTTGGAACATATGCGCCGAGGTCAACTGCGTTATCAAGTCCGAACTTTTCCATTTGATTGCTGTTCATACCAGTTACGGCAATTGGCACGTCTTGGGTGCTTTGGCTTCGCTTCTGCGCCGTAACGATAACCTCTTCAAGCATGACATTACCGCGGGCAGCATGACTCTCACTGGCAGCAAAGAACATTGTACTGACGCCTAGCGACACGATACCGAGCGATCGCAGTGAACCTCTTTTAGCATTCATTATCATAGGTAAATACTCTGTTTGTTATTAGTAATATTATGATTAGCGCTGTTTACGAAACGCTGTTATTCATGTCGCGACGTGTATCGTTGCCGAATCTAATTCTTGAGATAGTGTTATTTGGCAACCTAGGCGTTGGCCGGCGATGAGCTCATCGCTAACAAATTCAAGAATTCCCAGCTCTGCATCACTAGGTGCTTCGATACCGAGCGCATCATGCTTTTCGAACAACATGCAGCAGGTGCCACAAGAACAGCAACCGCCGCAGTCGCCGTCGATTCCCGCTATGTCATTCACTTTTGCAAGTTCCATTAGATTGTCGCCAATGCTCCCTTTGACGACTTTTTTAACTCCTGATTTTTCAATGAACGTGAGATTTATCATCCCACTCTCTTCATTATTATTTTTCGAAACCATTTGATAAAGCGTCCTATTTTTTGATCATGTATTTCAATTTAATCAGACTTACTTCACTGAAATACCAATCATAGGGTGGGCTTTACAAATAATTTCTTAATTTATACCAAGCAATATTTGCTAAATATTCTAATTACGTTGACATTATTTCGGCCATTCTCGCTTTATCTATCTCAAGGACGTCGCCGCCGTTAGAATGGTATTTTCGCCAAGCAATTTGAATTTCATTCTGTTCCGATGTGACAAAGGGATGCTGACGAGGGTGATAGTCTTTTTTGAATACAGGTAACGCACTGCGTACAAATCGCCCTAACATCGTTATACAGAACGCAAGTTTCTTCACACCATGAAATGGATTTTTCCACCAACCTTCTACCTTGCTCATATGCAAATAAGTGCGAATAGTTTCAGTGGCAATATGGATTAGGGCAGATACAACCATGTATTTTCTATACCACTCATCGACGCCATAAAGGGTTTTGTATACATCGAAGGCGACTGAACCGTGTTCGACCTCTTCAACCTGGTGCCACATCCAGATCGCGCGCATTGTGGGATCGCTGTCGGAAAACCACTTTGCATAATTCTCGAGTATTATCATTCCACCAAGGAAGGTGAATGTTTCGTAGCCCGCGGTAAAGCCGAGCAATTTTCGTAAGTCGTCGTGCTTAGCGTGATGGGCAAAGTAACTGCGTGCATCTTCATCTAGGCCTTTGACCTTTGGATACCGCTCCGCCAGCCACCGATTAACATTGATGAAGTTTCTGGCGTGATGCGCTTCTTGGCCAATAATAGCCGACACATCGCGCTTGAGCGTTTCATCTTGAATATACGGCTTTGCCTTAGACAAAGATCGAACCAAGTAGCGTTCAAAATAGGGAACGTGCACGCCGAGAGCATTAACGAACATCGAGAATTCAGGGAGCGTTCTACTCCACAGTGGATCTTGGAACTCGATGTTATTGACGTTAAAGGTGAGTTCGCGAACAGGAAAATCGTCCATTGGATGTTCAGATGGTGTGCCCATGTCAATTACCTCATTACCTCATTATCTTCATTATGGATTACCTACACGCCGCGTTACGCTCGCATACTACGTCCAAGCATCTTTAAAACTGCCGCCACCGATAAGGGATTGGCCGCCATCACAGACAACGACTTCTCCAGTAAAATTTTCACCTGCACTTGAGCACAGAAAAATCGCTGTTGCCGCAATTTCTTCAATTCTTGCGTAACGTCCAAGTGGGATGGTTTTCTTGTATTTTTGCTCGTGCTCTGCGGTAGGTGTTAAACGCCGCATACCTTCTGTGTCGCCGACTGCACCAGGTGCGATCGCGTTGACTCGAATACCTTTACTGCCCCACTCAATTGCGAGAACTTTTGTGAGTGCCTCAATGCCAGCCTTAGCCGCGCACACATGTGCCTGGCCTTGCATGGGCGTAAATGCCTGCACAGCAGAGATATTGATAATTGATGCGCCGTAACTAAGGAAGTCAAAGCCCGCCCGACACACATTGAATGTGCCTACAAGGTCAATATCGACAACCGTCTTGAAGCCATTCGATGTGAGCTGCTCGGCTGGGGAGACAAAATTTCCCGCTGCGCCGGAAACAATATGGTTAATTTCGCCAAATTTTTCGGCGCAGCTCGCAGCAGCACTGTATACAGCGTCGTAATTCCTCACATCTGCGATAGCTCCTGCTGCATTAATTCCCATCGAACTCAGTTCTTCGACAGCGGATGCGACTTTCTCTTGGCTGCGACTGACCACAAAAACATTTGATCCGAGCCTACCTAGCGCTTGTGCGATACCTAAATTGATCCCACTTGTACCACCAACAATGAAAGAGGTTTTTCCGCTAAATAAATTTTCTTTAAAAATATTCATTAACAATTAACTCACTGAACTTTCTATTAGCCATGCATTAACTTAATGATGAACCTACCCAGCATGTTATAAGGCGGGTACAACAATTTAATTCCGGTGAATGCACCGAATCCGCGCTGACTAAAAATGGGTTTCATATGGGAGAATGTCTTAAAGCCCTCCTCTCCGTGGTAGGCACCAAATCCGCTCCCGCCAACGCCACCAAACGGTTGAGAAGGTTGTAAATACTGGAGCATGACATCGTTCACCGTCATTCCACCGGCAACAACTTTGTTTGCGAGTATCGACTGATATTGCACCGAGTTACTAAAGTGGTAGACGGCTAAGGGACGAGCCCGTTGATTAATGAAGTCGACGGCTTGGTCAATTGCGTCAATTTCCAGTACCGGTAAAACCGGCCCAAAAATTTCTTCCTGCATCAACTTGGCGTCTGCGCTTACATTAAAGACGAGGGTCAATGGAAACTTTCTGTTCTGACGATGCGCGTCAGTAACCGCTTCGAGTTGCATTACCTCTGCACCGCGGGCGATCGCATCATCGACGAGGCTCTGCAGCCGGTTGAAATGCGTTTCGTTGATGATTGAGGTGTAGTCCAAGGACATCGCACCGCCAGGAAACAAGGTTCTGAAGTGACGGGAAGCCCAAACACCGAAATCCTTCGATGCTCCTTTTGGAAGAAGCACGTAATCGGGTGCAACGCAGGTTTGTCCGGCGTTGTAAGTCTTGCCCCACACAATTCGGTGGCAGGCCTCGCCAATAAAGTAATCTTCACTAACAACGACTGGGTTTTTACCGCCTAATTCCAGCGTGACGGGCGTTAAATTCCTTGCCGCCGCCGTCATTACTTTTTTACCAACTGACGTTGATCCGGTAAAAAGAAGATGATCAAAAGGCAGTGCGGCAAATTCGGCCGCTACCGACGCGTCGCCACCAACAACGACAACTTCTGTTTCGTCAAACACCTCTGCCAGTATGTTGCGGAGCAACACTTCTGTTCTTGGGGTAAGTTCTGAAACCTTGATTAAGCAGCGGTTTCCCGCCGACAATGCCGCCGCAAGAGGGCTAATCGCGAGATTAACCGGGTAGTTCCACGGCACCATGACACCGACAACACCCAAAGCTTGTGGCAGAAGCCTATTTTGACCTGGAAGAAACCACATAGACGTGCTTCTAAGCTTTGGTCTCATCCATTTGTGCAGCTTGCTTATTGCGTAGTTGATATTGCCAACAGTGTTGGCTATTTCAGAAATCCGCGACTCCTCAGTCGCGCGGTGACCAAAATCGGCCGTTAGCGCATTAATAATGGCATTTCGGTTGTTATCTAATAACTTTGCCAGCGCTTTTAACTTGGCCATTCGGTCTGAGTAACTAAACGCGCCTTCGCTGCAGTAAGCCGCTCTCACGCGGTCAAATGCGTTCTGCAGCTCTGTGTTACCTACCAATGAAAGATTTTCCATACTTTTACCGCCCCACTTTTGGTGAACTATTCATCAGCTAGTTGTATTCGCCTCAGAACGCCACATAACAACAGCGGCATATATCAGTGTTACCGAGCCAATTAGCGCGGGGATAAAGGCAGCCGCACCTGCTAAGCTGGCCTCGCCGAGCCTGTTTGCCTCTAAAGTCACGCCACGATTGGGGGCAAACATACCAAAGAGGTAAAACATGAAATTGCACCATATGGCGATAGCAGTACCCATGTAGACGCGATAGGCGGCACTCTCTTCCAAATGCACAGTACGCATGGCTGCACCAATAGCGATCGCCATGATTGAGTTCATTAACATACCGACGTGAACAACACGCCAACCCTCGACGCCACCAGGTAGTTCAAACTCGATTAGGATAGGTACAGGGCTGAGCGACATGCCGCCGATCATCGAAAATATCAGTAGAAAGCCCGCAATAAGCGCGACAACCAATGCTAAAAACCCGTGTTTTATTAAACGCCCGCTGTAGTAAGCTTGCATACCACCACCTATTCTGACTTTGATTATGTTTTTACTCATACCATGAGTGCCACTGACTGACGCTGGTGAAATTGAAACCTGCAGCCGTCAAACGCTATAGTAGAAAAGAAGCAAACTGGAAAACCCCATCAAACGGACGGCTTCCAATAAAACGCCGGTAAACTAAACTGGGTTGGGTGAATTTCTCGTCAATACGCCAAGACAGAATTGAAATATGAATAACAACAAGGGTCTGCCTCAACCGCTTAGCGACTTTTATCAAAGGGCGGGTGTAATTGGGAGTAAGCTTCGCGCGCCATTTATAAAACAAACGCCCCTAAAGCGCGGCGCCCTATCTGGCTTGCAGACTGAATTTTCTGAAACGGGCGGCCTGTTCAGTATCGTGGCGCCTGCTGGTTCAGGGAAAACAACATTGATGGCGGACCTCGCTAAAGACGCGACTGACTTGTCCACACTTGTGATTTGGCTCAATTTAGATGACAACGATAATGAACCGTCTGTTTTCGCAAAATACCTGATCTCGGCCTTATACGTGCTGGACAGCAGCACCGCAGAGAAAGAACTGTCGATGACAAATGCGAACCCGTCGCGAGACTACGATGCCTTATTTTCATCTGTAGTCACACGCCTCACCTCGTTCTCGACGCCAGTAATACTTTTTGTAGATGACTTTCAGGTAATTAGCCACGCCAGCATTCTTAAGTTCTGGAATAGGCTGGTATTACACGCGCCAAGCTCTATGAAGATTGTTATTGCGAGTCGCTCTTGTTTGCCTATAGATTTAAGTAGGAAGAGAGTGGCGGGTACACTCTATGAAATAGAGCAGAAAAATTTGAACCTTGGTGTCGGTGAAATAATTCACTATATGCTTCACCATCATGCAATTGATATTGACTTAGAAGATGCTGAAGTTTTGTTTGATACCACCGAAGGTTGGCTAGGTGGATTGCAACTCGCGGCACTGGCAATTAAAAAATCTGATGAGAATATTGGCGATGTTATTCGCAGCTTCACCGGCCGAGATAAAGACCTTGCTGATTATTTGCTCCACACTGTATTAAATGGGTTGTCCGAGAACGATCAAAAATTTCTATTAACAAGCAGCCCTCTGTCACGTATCTGCTCAGAATTATGTGACTATATTAATGGCGATATAGACAGTGAACGGCGCCTGCTAGCACTGGAACAAAGCAACCATTTTATTGTGCCGGAAGACCGGGAACGAAACTGGTATCGCTACCACCATTTATTTGGCGATTTTCTAAAGAATGAGTTAGTAAGACGACATCCAGGGAAGTTCGAGGCCGTTTGCGCTAAAGCGTCTGAATGGTGGCAGAAGCAGGGAAACTTAACCGAGGCGATTCAGTACACGCTATTGGCCAAAAATTATGAGAAGGCGGCATCGCTCATTGCAGAGCACGCGCCAGAAGTCGCTCAAGGTTTGGGAGACCATTATACAATTCTTGATTGGCTGCGCAGGCTCCCCGAACCCTATCACTCTTCACGCCCTGAAGTGCTTTTAAATCATGCGTGGTCACGGGCGTTTTCCCGCGATATTTCCCAGGCAAAGGCTCTGTCATTTCAAGTATTAGAGGGGCTCGAGACGCCACAGAAATATGGATGGTCACTCACCGAGGAAGAAACGACAGAGTTTCGCTACCTTGCAAATACGATAAGCGCGATAGCAGTAACTTGCGCCGATAATTTACGGGAAGGGATACAGCAATGTGATGACTTACTGCTTAAAGTAAGCCCATCTCAATTTTTTATTACTGCATCACTTTATAATTGCCAGGGTTATGGATTTTATGCTCTACGCAATTACGACGCTTCCATAAAGCTCGCCAGTGAAGCCTATAACTTTGGCATGAAAGCAGGGTCTAGCTACGCTCTGGTGTGGGCCGATTTTATCGCAGGGATTTCTAAGGTAGAACAAGGCGAAATCTCATTAGCAAAGAACAGCGCTGAGCGCGCCCTACTCAATGCGGGTTTGGACAAGAAGGCAAATAGCTATTTATATGCAATGGCCGAAATTATAAATTCTGAGATCTGTATACAACAGTGTAATTTTGGGGTGATCGATAGCAAAGCCAAGTTCGGTAAACTTTTTTCTTCTGCTTTTGGCCCTTTAGAACCACTGCTGGTGTCTTTGCGAAACGAAGCGCGACGCCTAGCGTGGTGTGGTCAGCTTGGCGACGCCATAAAGATATTGAAGCAAGGTCAGGACACCGCCCTAGGCACCAACCAACCCCGACTTTATTATTCGCTGGTTGCAGAAGAAATCGAACTCCAACTGAGCTGCGATGACCTGTCTGCGGCATTAGAAACGTGTAGAAGAACGAATTTTTTCGAGCTCAAGGAATCAACGCTACCTAGCGACGCCATTGTCGTTGTTCGAGAGACCGTGCGCATTGCCGAAGCTAGAATCTGTTTGGCGCAAGGTGATTTTGCCAAGTCGCTTAAGATAATAAACACCTTAATTAATAATATTAAATCAAAGAAATCGATTAGAACGAACACTATTCAATCTTTAAGTTCACTAAAATCAATTGTGCTTTGGAAGCTGGATCGTAAACAAGAATCTATTAGGGAGCTGGACAAGTGCATTACTATTTCCGCACCCGAGAATCACGCGTATCCGATTGTTAGCGCGGGTTCGTGTATTGTCGAAATACTTCGTGAAATTCAATCGCAGCGTAGCTCGGTTAGCGCAAATCAATTTTCTGCTACAAAACAGGAATTCGAATCCCGATTAATCAATATACTGAATGGCAATAGCCCAAGCGATTTTGATTTACCACTAGATACTAAATCCAATAGTAATTTGGTGGAGAAAGAATCACTTACAAAACGGGAAATTGAAATATTGCGTCTCGTCGGCTCCGGGCTGCCGAATACAAAGCTTGCGCAAGAATTGCTAATTTCTGAATCAACTGTCAAATGGCATCTTCACAATATTTACGAAAAAATTGGCGTAACAAGCCGCGCTGCTGCTGCCGTAAAGGCCCATTCGCTGAAGTTGATTTAGTGAAAAATAAGAAATAAGTTGGTGGAACATAGCGCTTTAGAAAAACACAGGGGGCAGTCACCCCCTGCTTTAGGACTTAACCGAAGTCAGGCATTTGCGGGTGCGCAGCGCCCTCGGCTTTATCGGCGGGTTTATCTGCGATCATGGCATCCGTGGTCAACATCAGGCCTGCAATCGACGCCGCATTTTGCAGTGCGGTTCGCGTGACCTTAGTTGGATCGATAATGCCAAACTCCAACATATCGCCGTAATCGCCACTCTGAGCGTTATAGCCGAATGACGCGCCATCTTGCCCGCGGATTTTGTCGAGAACCACACTGGCTTCAACACCGGCATTGTTGACGATCTGACGGAAGGGCTCTTCCATCGCCCGCAGGGC
>TARA_R110002167_G_scaffold129337_18_pt1 | contig 12915 bp, 11 predicted proteins | sample TARA_R110002167 | Tara Oceans TARA_R110002167 (sample SAMEA4398238) | marine metagenome | biome: Polar Biome; feature: [MES] marine water layer (ENVO:01000295) within the mesopelagic zone...; material: water (ENVO:00002006), including particulate matter (ENVO:01000060) such... | reverse complement strand
ACATTGACATTGACATTGACATTGACATTGACATTGACATTGACATTAGCGCAGTGCACTTATTAATTATAAATAGCCCATACGAACACTTGAAATATGGCTGTAGGAACGTCAATACCACTATTATTTTTTTCATCGATCATTATTGCCTTTTAAAGAGTTTTTATCACGTTTAAAATTCCTTCTCCTAACTTAGTATTTGTAGGTCTTTTGACCATGAACTTGAAATTTGTTTTAAGAATTCCCCAAAATTTTTAAATGAAAATGTTATTAAGACCTATAATGAAACACCCTAAATTTTATAGGGGAGCGTTTGCTTTCATGTTGATCATCGTAACCTTGATTGGTTTTTTTCAGGGCGTTTTGGCGGTAAAAGGCAGTAAGGACGCACAGTGGTACCCAGCCAAATTATTTACGGAAAACATTGATTTTTATAGTTATTACCTAGAAAATTTCAATGAATGGTTCATGAGAAGTGTTCCTAATTATTATTTTCAATTATACTACATTTTATACCCCATTTCTTCGGTATCATGGGATACGTTTAAGGTCATTTGGTTCCTGGGCAATTTAGTATTGTTGTTGTTTTTCTTCCTACAGCTAAAAAGGGATTTTGCTTTCGACTTTAAAAAAATGAGCCTAATTTTTCTGCCATTTTTTATAGGCTTTCCGCTAATAGGGGTATTTTCTAACGGACAATCTACCATATTGATAATTATACTTACCTATATGGCGTGGAAGTTCAGGGCGCATAAAATTTTACTTCCTATTTTTTTATCCTTATTAACTTTTAAATATTCCTTTGGCATACCCATATTGCTTGGGTTTTTTTTAATGGGCTACTATAGGTCTGTTATCCTAAGTGGCTTGATAACCTTAGTTTTCCCACTTATGTATGCCATGCAATTCAAGTTGGATTTTATTGCGACGATATTTTTGCCCTTTAAGGTTGCTACCAATTCAACCGCCGATGCCATAGGGGGCGGACCTTCGAATTTAATGAGTCTATATGGGCTATTTTTTGATGGGCCACTGGTAGGAATAAACTTTTTAACGATCAGTTTGTCGTTTTTTGTATTGGCATTTTCCTATTTGTCAATAAAATACCGTCTCGATAAAAAGACGATCCTCGTGTGTTCCTTGTTATTTTCACTCTTTGGTTTTTATCACAATGGCCATGATTATGCGGTGTTCTTGCTTATTTTACCTTTTGTTATTAAAATGAAATACTTTAAAATACTTTATGGTTATCTACTGCTGTTTTGTTTGACGCCAAGAGTAATTCGTGTTATAGAAGTGGTTACGACACAAGATATTGATGTTAAAGGGTTTATGTACAATAAATATTTTGTGGTGTTCAATGTTTGCATTTTGATCACATTCTTTGTATTCCTGATCATAGATGATATCATTTCAAAAAAGAAAGAAGTAGGGCAGTTGACCGGATTTACGGAGGTGTCCTCCGTTGGAAGTGGCGACAGAATAAAATAATGGCGGACGGCAAAAAAATATTTAAGAACGATTAAAGCAGGAAATTATCAAACAATTTAATTTTGTTTATTGTCTAGCAGGCAAAGGAAGAAGGTTTACCGACAAGAATATTACCGCTCCAAAATACCTTCTTCAATTGGATGACGGGGAGACCATTTTACAAAAAAGCCTTCAGGAATTTGACTTCCCTACGGGAGCCAGTATTTTTTTGGTCATAAATAAGGAACACAGTGCATTTGTTACCCAAATTGAAGCAATTCTTTTAAAACATGGAAAGGAGTTTAAGATTGTTATAACCGAAGATACCAAAGGTCAGGCGGAAACGGCTTTCATTGGATGTAGCACTATTAACAACGATTATCCCGTGTTCTTTTTTAATGGGGATACTATTTTGAGAAATAGGGATCTTGAAAAAATGTGTGATGATCTAGGCCATAATATGGCGGGTGCGATAGATGTTTTTTTTGAAGATCGAAACCATTTTAGTTTTGTGAAACTTTCTAAGGACAATCTCGTTGAAAAGATTGCGGAAAAAGAAGCCATTTCCAGATACGCCACCACCGGGTTGTACGGGTTTTCCAGTAAAGCATTATATACACGTTATTTTGAAAAAACCGATATCGATACAGAAATGTATATTAGCGATATCTACAAGTTAATGATTTTAAACAATGAGCGGATTAAGGGATATGTTAGTCCCAATGAACTCGACACCATAATCCTGGGTACCCCAGAGGAATATTTTGCAAACAAACATAAAATATGACAAGGCTTCTAAAAAAAATATTCGTGTTGGTTTTAGGGGTGGTTTTCATCGTAATGATCTTTAATTTTTTTGACTTCAAAAACTTTGATATCCGTGCGGTTCAATCAAATTACTTTAACTGGAAAATTATAATCTGTATTGGTTTTTACATTGTTTCGCATTGTATTCGGTCTTTGCGGTTATACATCATATCAGGAGACGTAAATGCCAGTTTAAAGGATGTTTTCCTTGAACAGTTCAAAACAAATGGTGTAAACCTAACCTTGCCGTTTAAATTGGGCGAGGCCTATAGATTCATACGATTTAAGAAAGTGTTTAAATCTGGTTTCACTTCTGTGAATACTATCGTTATTGAACGATTTTTTGACTTCGTCATTCTTGCTTCCATGTTCTCTTTGGGGTTATTCCTCTTTCCGAATGATGTTGCGGAGATCAATAATACGTTGATGACGGTCATGTTGGTGCTGTCATTACTGTTGGTTACGGTATTATCTTTGGAGGATTTAATGCTCATCGTTCACAAAAGATTATTATACAGGTTTGAAAAGTCTTATAGCCTTCCCCTGCTTAAATTCACCTATCAATTTTTGAAGAACCTCAAAGAGGCCAAAAAAGTCTTAAAATCTAAATCCTTGACCATTGTATCCTTAACCATTTTGGTCTGGTTTTTTGAACTTTTAAGTCTTTTTATGTTCTTTAATGAATTGGATTATAGAATTGACCTGATCATATTGTTGATGGTCTTTATAGCGTTTTCATCGTTACTTCCTAACGGACCTTTAGGATTCGGAGGCGTACAATTGTCGTTTTATACCATATTTTTATTGTATAATGACTTCGACAACTACCTAATAGCTTCAACGGCTTACACGCTTTATATTTTCGGTTCAGGAATAGCCATAACCCTCTTATTATTTATTTTAAATTTCATCAGGAAACCCAAATGAAAAATAACAAGCTCATCATAGATTTGGACAATACCATTACAGTTGATCACAAAAGTCTAGGCTATAATGAAAAACTGGTAAACTCCATCGTAAAGGAAGCTATCGTTGCGTCCAATGGAAAATTTGATATTACGATCTTCACTGCCAGGAATATGAAATCCTTGAACGGTGACCTGAATAAGATCCACGAAATCACCAAACCTATTGCTTTAAAGTGGTTGGAAGAAAATCAGATTCCCTATGATGACATCATTTTTGGCAAACCTTATTGTGGGGAGGAGGGTCATTATGTTGACGATAAGAATATTTCCATAGAGGAATTTGTATTCAAGTTCTCCGGACCTTTTAAAAATACCTCCATAGATATCGTGGTTCCATTTTACAACGAGGCCGGGAATATTTTGGAAATGTATAAAGACCTTAAAAAGCTAGAACGTCTATTTGATGTGCAAAAATATATTTTTGTTAATAATGGATCAAGTGACGCCTCGGATGCTTTATTTGAAGAGCTATCCAAAATAGAGAAAAAAATGGAATTGGTCCATATCAAGGAGAATAAAGGATATGGAAATGGGATCAAGGAGGCAATTCGAAGAAGCACGGCGGATTTCATTCTCTTAAACCATGCCGATAGGCAATTCGACGCCTATTCCTATTTTTTAACCCATCTTGAAGCCATTGCTAAGATTCAAAATCCGACCTCGATTTTTTCACTCCGAAAAAACCGACCGTCTTCCGATGCATTTTTCTCGAGTTTTTTAAGGCTAACGTTAAGCATTTTGTCCCGGACAACAATAAAAGACTTTAACGGGCAACCTAAATTGATCGAAAGGAAATTAATTGGGGATATTGAAAATTATTCCAATAATTTTACCATTGACTTTGAAATCTATAAGACCGTTAAACCAAAATTCTTTTTTCCAATTATCGAAAAGCCCAGAGATCAAGGGGTATCTAGTTGGGACAAGAACATTCTTGGTAAGTGGAAAGTATTTCTGACGTATATAACAACTAGTCTAAAATGATCGAAACCTATTATTTTGATTGTCCTATCAAATATGATAAAATAAAGGACTATGCAGTAAGTACAAGGTATTCCGATATCAGGATTGGAAACAAAACCATTCAGGAAAATATGATGGTTTTGAACGAGCCCCAGGAACTTAAGGTCATAGACGATTTATCAAAGCTAAAGGTAGGTTCGGTAACGGATGAAATCCTGATTTTTTGTAGCAGTGTTTATTCCAAAGACCTTTCCATGCTAGCTAATTTTTTAAAGTTTGCAAGTTTTTCAATGATCAATACGTTCTGGGGTCACAAAGAATGTTTTATTTATAAAGGTCAAAGAAATCCCTTGGTCTCCTATTTAATGCAAAATGAAAAACGAAATATCTACTTCGTAAAGTTTCCGGAATTTGTCTTGGACCTTAGTTCATTGCCGCAGTTAAAATCATTGTTGAGCAATAGTCATGATTCACGTCATTTTAATGAAATTAAAAGTGTTGGGGACCTTTATTTCAAAAAATCGTCAAACGCCATAAAGTTAAAATCGGAATATGAGTTCTTGAAAAATGTTCCCGATCATTTAAAAAAATACTTCGTAGAAGTTTTTGAGTTTAAACAAGAAGTAGGTTATGCGCAATATTCAATGGTATCTTATGACTATAAAGACGTTTCGCATTTGTACCTATCCAACAGTTTGGATGCAGCTTCGTTTAAAATACTGATGTCATTAATCGAAAAGTATTTTAATGATGCTAAAAAAACGATAGACCTCCAATATCAGAAAAATTCTTTTGAAGACCTTGTTCAAAAGAACACTAGCCGTCTGAATGAACTAAAGAAAATAGCATATTATGAGCCGTTAAACTCATTTCTAATTCATTTCAAGGGGATATCTATTAGTAATCACCATGCTAGGATTGAAAAAAGGCTAAAAGAGTACGAGAAGACATTTAACAAAGCGGATTATATCTTTTCGCATGGCGATTTATGCTTTTCCAATATTTTGTTTTCCCCTGATGATTTGGAAATAAAATTGATCGACCCAAAAGGATATGAAAATAATGGAATGAGATCGCCATATTATGATATGGCGAAATTATCGCACTCGATATTTGGATATTACGATCTGATTATCAACAACATGGTAAAAATGGGTTTTGACGACGAGATGCAAGCTTTTCTCGATTTCTCAAAACATGACTATCTCAAGGAGTTCGATTTTAAATTTGCCAAACTGGTTTCAAAAGTAAAATTGGATATGACCCTCATCAGGCTTATTGAAGCCTCATTTTTTTTAAGCATGATTCCATTTCACTACGAGAATAAACGAAAGGCGTTTATGTTGTGTCTAAGATCCGTTGAGATATATGAGGACATATCATTTTAGAGGACTATTGTATGACAGTTGTCCATGGACTCGTCTGATGTAGTAATTCCGATAAGGAGCCGAATCTGTCAATCAATTCATTTTTATTTACGACAGTAGCAGGGTAGAGCAGCGACGGTATTCGCATTAAAAAAATACCTTTCGAATATGCTTTGTCAAGTCTAAGGGTAAGCTTCCCTGATCACCTAAATAAGAAACGGTATACGGACAGTGTTGGATATAGTAAATATTTGCGATTGAAAATAAAGGTAAGTGCCTGATAAACGGGTGTTCTATAGTCAGGGAGCGACATGAATTTGTCCATTGGATAGGCTTCGAGCGTCTTGAAATCGGATAGCATTTTTTCGAGTTCGGAGGCCTTGATCTTCGATTTCATAAATCTCACGATTACAATGAAAACATAACGTTGCTGTTTTAAATGCAAACGTTGTAAGGCCAGTTTGTTGGAGACCCCTTGATCAATAAGGTTATGCCGCAGTTCGAAAAGCTTTTTAATGGAGTAGGAAAGATCATTAAAATGCTTGTTTAGATGATCTACGGACTTGGCCCGGGTGATTGAGTTCTGGGATTGCCTATACCGATGCACGTCAAAATCTAAATACGCCGCTCGTTTTGCTTTGCTAAATAGGGTAGGGGTTAGATATGAATCCTGTACAAATTTCCGGTCATAAAAATGTACCCCACTTTCGATGTAAAAAGACCTTTTGACCAAATACCACCAAACCTCGGCCTTATAGTTGTACTTGCCAATAAAATCGATGCCGCTTACAACGTCATCCATTTTCAATGCGCCAATATCATCCGTTGAATCCGTCTCACTGGAGTCGGTCACGTTTTTAGAAGAAAAACCTAGCATGTCAAGGTTGTGTTGCACCACCAGTCCGACTAGGGTGCCCAAAGCATTGATAGCCAGATAATCATCGGCATCCAAAAATAGGATATATTCGCCTTTCGCATGAGATACCCCAGTATTTCTGGCCGCCCCGTTGCCCTTGTTTTCCTGGAATTTTAAGTGAATGTTGGGATAATCCTTGGCCATGGCCAATACTTTTTGTTCGGTACGGTCTTTAGATCCATCATTGACAACAAGGATCTCGTAGTCCTCTATTTTTAGATCCTGCGTACAAATGCTCGTAAGGCAGGATTCAATATAGGTCTCGGCATTGTAAGCGGGAATGATGATGCTCAACTTCATATTTGCAATGGTCTAATGGTTACCTGTAAATGTGGGCATGGTCGCATTGTCAGCTGCCGAAATACCTTCAGAAATGAACACTTTTTTAATCGTTTTCATTAAAATTCTCAGGTCGAGCGCAAAACTTTGATGTTCCACATAATACACATCAAAGGCAAACTTTTGATCCCAGCCAATGGCATTTCTGCCATTCACTTGCGCCCAGCCGGTTACTCCTGGCCTTACGAGATGCCGTTTTTTTTGAAATTCGTTGTAGAGGTCTAGGTATTCGACCAAAAGGGGTCGGGGACCAACGAGGCTCATATCGCCTTTAAGGACATTAAAGAGTTGCGGTATTTCATCCAAGGAAGTTTTCCTTACAAAGGCCCCAACCTTGGTAATGCGCTGCGCATCGGGCAGTAGTTTGCCCTGTGGGTCTTTTTTGTCATTCATCGACTTGAATTTTACGATGGTAAAAATCCGTTCATTTTTCCCCGGTCGCTTCTGAAAATAGAAGGGGTGGCCATTATTCGCGAAATACAATAAAACGGTAACGGCCAACAATACAGGGGAAAGAAGCACCAATCCTATAAAGGCGGCAATGCAATCGAAAAAATGTTTTATAGGAGCGTACATAATTGGCTGTTTGTCATTTTGGAGGTTAATGTGCTACTTTATATTTAAAGCCGTGACCACACTTGCAAATTTGTCACAAAGAATAGATTTGTCAAATTCGGTTTCTGCCAACTTTCTTGAATTTAATCCCATTTTTTGCAACAGCGCTGGGGATTGTTTTAAGTCCATCAATTTTTCAACAAAATCCTGGGGCGACTCCGGGTCGACAAAAATACCGCATTCATTTTCTTCCACCATTTTTTTGGTCCAACCGTTCGAGTTCACAATAATGGGTTTTCCTGCCGAGAGCGAATCGAATAATTTATTGGGCGAATTGGTAGCCAAGATTGGGATATTGCTAAAAGTTACCAAAGACACCTGGCATAAATTTACAAGCTCGGATGTTTTTTCCATATTGAACAAGCCCAAATATCGAACATTGTCAAGTTGCCGGGTTTGGATACTTTCCACAATAAGGGGTTGTTTGGCGCCATTACCTATAAATATAAAGTCGATGTCGCGCTGATCTTTTAACAGCTCGGCCGTGTCAAGGATATATTCAATGGCATTTGCCTCGCCCATGGCACCAAAATATATTATTTTAAAGGTGTCATCGCTAATATTGAGTTCTTCCAATAGCGCAATACTGTGCGGTCTTGGCCAAAACTTATCAATTTTGGCCATATTGGGTATCATGGTAACCTTGCTTTCAGGGATGCCGGTTTTTAAAACCCCATCCTGCATTCCTGGGGATAAAGCTACGATATGGGAGGCATTTTTGTAAATGGTCTTTTCAAACCAAAGGGCAATTTTTATGGCGGTTTTGTTTTTCAACCCACCCATTTGTATGGGTACTTCTGGCCAAAGATCCCGGACTTCGAAGAGGTAGGGAATCTTTTTAAATTTCTTAAAAACCAGGGCAGGGAAGCCAATGGTTAAGGGTGTGGAGGTTGCAATGACCAGATCAACATCTTTTTCCTTCCAGCCGATATAAGTGGCATGGAACATAAAGTGTACAAATGACTTTAATCGGGCCATGACACTCATAGATTGTGAATAGGATAATTTAAGGGTGATTATAGCAATGCCGTCGTAAACCTGCCGTTCAACCTTTTTCTTGATGTGTGGACTATAGCGAATAACGGTCACCTGATGCCCGTGCTTCATTAACTCTAAACTATTCCAATACGATCTTGTGCCCCCAGGTTCCTCCGGGGTTTTAAAGTATTGATGTAGGTATAATATTTTCATTCTCAATTTTTAATAATTCTTTTTTTGCCGCTGTTGCATCCATATTCCAGTAGTTTGACGCCTTCAATTTTTCAAAAATGGCATCATCAAGTCTTTTCTTGTAAAACTTCGCTGGACTTCCAAAATAGATTGCATTTTCCGGTATATCGGTATTAACAAATGACATTGCGCCTATAACAGCGCCATCTCCAATGGTAACCCCTTGTTTTATGATCGATCCGGCAGCAATCCACACATCATTTCCGATCGTGGTCACCTTATCGTATATACAATGCTCACTCAACCTTGGAGAAGTACTCAACCACCAATATGAATGTTGCATCCCACCTATTTGTACCCCTGGAGCAATTGAACAATAGTTCCCGATCTTAGTGTTGATAATAACAGTATTGCAGGCAATGTAATTGCCAATTCCGATATTGGATTTTGATATTAAGGCGTTGTGGCTTATTCGTGTACTTTGGTGTATGGTGTTCTTTTTATACTTATCAAACGGGTATCTTAATTTAGATTTCAAAAAAAAGAATATTTTTTTCATGCCTTGTAGACTTTTGTATAAATCCCTAAATAGGTATGTGCGATATTTTCCCAACGGAAAACAGGAAAATCTATTTTGTCCAATTCATAGGATTCATAACTTTTAAGCATTTTTTCCAACGCATTGGAAATATCCAAAATATTGGAGCCATCACATCTTTCTCCGACCTCAAAATCAAAAACACCATCAATACCTTCATTTTTGCTATATAGGACCGGGAGACCTTGCGATAGGGCTTCGATATAAACCAAACCAAAGGTTTCACCTTTAGATGGCATGGCAAAGATATGGTTATTCCGATAGACAGATTTTAAAACCTCCTTTTCCTTGATAGCGCCCAGATAATTAATTATCCCAATATGCTTTTGGGCAAGTGCTTTTATATTGGGTTCATCCATACCCCCTTCTCCAACAAAATTTGCTTCACAAGCGATTCCCTTGTTGTTAAGATCGAGAATTGCCATGGCCAAGTTTACGATGTTTTTTCGCGAAATTAATCTACCTACAAAAAGTATCTTGCTAGGGGAAGTTGTCTTCTTAGGGGCTTGGTTATCTAACCAGTAATTATCAATTCCGTTATATACTATGGTGCATTTTTGCGCCAACTCGGACTTATGCCTCCTGATTAAAGGGTGATTAAGAAAGTTTATTTTTAGTGAGTCACTAATAAATATTATGGTAGATGCTTCCTTTAAAATTCTTATCGCCTTAAATATAAGATCTCTTCTGAATTTCAGGAAAACATCAATATCCGTAGCCCTTACAGCAACGATAAACGGCGTATTGTATTTATTTTTAATCTTTAAAGCCAAGGCACCATCGCTAAAAAGGGTGGTAGCATGTATGACGTCAATGCTACTAAGGTCGACTTTAGTGTTCAAGTCGCGATATAAATAATTTATTTTACTTCTAAAAAGAAACCGGTGAAGGTTATGTAGTTTTTTGGAATAGACAATTTCACTTTGATCGACTTTGAATTCAATGTTGTTGTTCCCAACCGGGGTTGCTTCTCTAACAGGATTATAAACAATTTGTTCTATTGACCTATTGTCAAGGGCGCGGTAAAGATTGCTATGGACCTTCGTCAAAGAGAAATCATTACTGATGTGTAAAATCTTCATAGATATTATTGCCTGTTAATGGTGCCGCACAGAGATATTGTGATTGTTTAACGTTTACTAATTTTAAAAATTGTTATCATTTATACCGAGTAGCTTATCTCAATGAGGGGATATAAGTTATCATATCAACGTGCCTTCAACATTCTTCGGTGTAAAAATAGTATCCTTGGTCGCAAGCGTATCATTGTAATACCTAATAAAATTGATCTTTATATCTTCCGCCTTCGTAAAAAAGACGGTATAAGCCTTGCAGCGTGTAAATAGGTTTAAATTATCCTTCTAAATCCTTCTCGCTACTTAAACTTCCCTGTTTAGCCTTTAAGGAAATTATCACGCCCATAAAACTGAATAAAATCCATAAATCGGTGATGCCCGATGATTTCATTGCGTTGACAAAAGCAAATAGGAACAACAATCCAAATACATTTTCTTTAAATGATATTTTTCGAAAAATACTCAAAAATAAAATAAGAAAAATAGCCAATCCGACTAATCCCAGTTCAAAAAAGCATTCCACTAAAATATTATGCGGATAAGATCTTTTGTCGAATTTTTCGTAAAGAATTCCAAAACTACCATTTCCATTTCCAAATAAAAATGTCGATAATTTCTCAAAAGGCTGGTTGAACGCATAGTTTAATCGATACACTCTTTCAAGGGCCGACCTATCCTCACCCCCGACCAAGGACCCAAACCTTCTTAGGGTACTTTCAAGCAAAGCACCTAATTTGTTGGCATTTAAATAGTAAATAAAAAATAGGCCCACCATTGCAAAAATCGTCCTAAGGATAATTTTCGGACTGATAGACTGAATATTTTTCTGTGATATAAGATAGACAATAGATAATAGGATTGCAAATATCAGCGGGCCCCTAGCCCCGCTCGCCAGCAATAAGGAAAAAGTGATAACCTTAAGGATAATGTTTTTCTTGTAATACAGTAAGAGGAGAAAAAGGATTCCCAATTGAATGCCGAACACCAAATACGCATCCCTAATATTCATGAATAGTTCTGTCGAAGATGACCTCACCGACCACACAATGGAATTCATATATACGAAATAGGCCGACAATGGCAGAATAATAATGCAATAGAGCCGTATCAGTAAATCTGTATTGATCTTGCGGATAAAAAATGGGTACAGGAAGAAAATTATATTCGCTAAGAAAAACAGCGTTTTATCATATTTATAAGTAAGCGAGGGGGAATAAGCGTTCGAAAATATGAGCCATGCATAAAAGATCAGTACCAAGGTAATGACCTTATAAGATAGGCTGTTGAGTTTTAAGTTTTTCCGCCTAAGATTAAATACAATATCCACCAAGGCAATTACCAATATTATCGGCGTCAGGTCTATCTTGATAAATAGGCGGATAAGTACAGCGATTAACCCAACGGTCCATGAAAAGAACAGAATATATGTTTGGTAATTATTGGGTTTTGATTGCTCCATGTTAACTATTGGCTTTTGCATTGACTATTCTGTTGATTACAAAAAAGTAGACCAGGTACGATATTACAACACAATAGCTATATCCAGTAATGAAATCTAGGAAATTCAACTTAAAGATATAAATCATTGCCAACAAAGATAAGGTCATAAATAAAAACCTCGAGTATTGCCAAATGGCATTTAATTTGATTTTTCCCAAAGGAATGAGTATTGACCCACTAATTGGACTAACGACCATTTGGATTAAGAACACAAAGGAAAGCTGTTTTGCAATCTTACCCGTCAACACCCAATTCGGGCCAAAGATTATTGGAACCAATCTTTCGCTAAAGAACCATAAAACAAGAAACCCCGGAACTGCAATAGCGGACAATAAATAGAACGTTTTCAAAAAGGTGTTTCGTACCAAGCGAAAGTTTTGCTTATTGACATCCTCAACAATTTTTTGAAAAAAAATACTGCCCATAGCCTGACTTATAAAGGATATAGGGGTGATAATAACCATGTTCGCCAACCCGAAAAAACCAACCTCGGCCTTAGAATAAAAGTAGCCTAGAAAAATAACCAATATCTGCAGGCTTATTACATTGATAAAACTTGAGGGCATATCATGCAATGGGAATTCCCGATATTTATGTAGTAATAGTTGTAAGTCCTTAAATGAAAATTTGGGAAATTTAAATTTTGATAGTCGGAGTAAAAAGGCGACACCAAGTATAATGCCCAATATCTTTCCAAAGGCCAATCCGTACTCATTGTTGCCAATAAAATAAAAAAGTGCAAATGCAAAAATCAGGTAGGAAGTTGATTCGATTATTTTGGCAAAAGCTTTATTCTTAAATTTCTTTTGGCGTACAAACCACCCATCAAAAGTGCCAAACAAGGAATACGAAAACACATAAATTGGAAGGATGTAAATGACATTGTCAATCTTAAAGCTTTTTACGAAGAAATCCTTATTAAGCCAAAGAATAACGACCATCAAGGTTGCGGTGATGGTGTTGATCATGAAAATCAAGACCATTAACTGCCTAACCTTATAGTCATCCTTTTCAAGGACAATCGCCTGCCCTAAGCGAAAGCTGCTAAACACCAAAAACAAGCTGCTCAAGGAAACCATACCGGTTACCTCAGCTAATGCATTTTCGTCATAAAGTCTTGATATTA
>TARA_R110002167_G_scaffold93063_1_pt1 | contig 12916 bp, 15 predicted proteins | sample TARA_R110002167 | Tara Oceans TARA_R110002167 (sample SAMEA4398238) | marine metagenome | biome: Polar Biome; feature: [MES] marine water layer (ENVO:01000295) within the mesopelagic zone...; material: water (ENVO:00002006), including particulate matter (ENVO:01000060) such as...... | reverse complement strand
GCGGCAGTGCGTTGGCTAAGTGGACAACCGTTCAGAACAACATCGGCTTGGCCTCTAACAGTGTTGCAGGCATCGCGTCATTCCCAACGGCAAACGGTTTTGCTACTATGACAGGCGGCGAGGCGAAGATTGCTGCTCAAACGCCCTTCTCCACCATCGGCTCTGCTACAGAGGTGTCTACTGTCACCACCAACGCCTTCGGTGCGGTGACCGCCGCCACGGCGACTGCCATTGCAATACCGAATTCTTCGGTAACAGATTTCGCTACGGGGGTAGATACCCTAATAGACGCTTACAGTTACGCCTCCGACCTCGGTACTAATGCCGTTACCCAACTCACTCATAGCCTCGGCACGAGAGACGTTCGTGTAGAAATTTATCGCACCTCCACCCCGTGGGACACGGTGTTTGCTAAGGTGGAGCGGAACACGGTTAACCAAGTCACGGTTACTTTTTCTAGTGCTCCCGGTGCGGGTGCTATGCGTTGCATAATCACTAAGATTGCATAATGCCCATTAGCTTTCTTAACACCATCAGGATTGATGAGGCTTACGCCCCTACTAAGGCTATAGAGTTTGGGGACGAGTTTATAGTCACTAGCGCCGGCGCTACAACTCAAGTCAATAACCTCGTTAACTCCGGGGTGACATACCTCGGTGTCACCGACAGCAGCGCTGCTCTACAGTACGGTGTGAGCGTCTTCGGCGGCGGTAAGGTGCTCCTCGCCCATGACGGAAACACGAAACTTGAGACCACTTCAGTGGGTCTTGAGATTACGGGAAACGTGACCGCCAACTCGTCTGACCTCGGTAGGCTCACCATGACAGATGAGGATATAGATGGCGCGGCCATTAATTCTAATGGTGAGTATGGAGTCGGCTCGCAAGTTCTTAAGCATAGAACGGACGCTACTGTCGCAGGAAACGTCTATTCCCTTACTAGCGCGGGATGGGCGGCAACAGATGCGTCTACCGTAGCCGCCGCCTCTACGGGGCTTCTCGGCGTGGCGTTCCATACTAGCAGTGGAGACGGCATGATAGTTAAGGGCGTAGTACAAACAACTGTCACCGGCACATTAGGTGATATAGTGTATCTATCTACTACCTCTGCCGAGCTGACCACAGCCCCGGCGACAGCGCAAAATAATGTCATCCGCATCGTGGGGTATCTATTGGCTACCAACCTAGTTTATTTTGACCCATCTCAAGACTACATAAAAATTGCCTGAGGTAGCATCCATATCCGGCGCAGCTCTTGTTGACGTCTCGTCTGTCGACGAGGTCGTTAAGGCAGATATTGCAAGTTTTTCGGGGATAGACTTCCCCTCGAGTGTCCCGCCGATTATCACGACCGGGCTTATTCAGCATTACGACATCAGCGATAGTAGTAGCTATCCGGGCACAGGAACTGCCCTTACTGACTTATCTACTCAGGGCGTTGATGGAGTACTACAGAATGGGGTTGGATATAGTTCAAGTGACGGTGGATATTTAACCTTTGACGGAACCAATGACTACATCTCTGTGTCCTTTGCCAACGCTGCCCCCTTGCGCATTACCACGGCTGAGTTGGCATCGGATGGTCTGACGGTTCAAATGTGGGTGAAGCCTGTATTAACTTACAACAGAGGCGTTTGGACTAGCAATAGAGGATATCCTGATACAAATTACCAAGGCATACAGGCGCAGCTTCAGGCTAGTGGAGGGATGACTTCGCATGTCTTTGATGGAAGCGGTGCGGGGCCGAGTGATAGGCGTACTGTAAGTAGCGGGGCCGGAGAAGTAACTGCTAATATATGGCAGCTAGTGACTTGGGCTCTTATAGGGAATGACGGAAGTAGTTATGCGTTTTATAACAACGCTACTGCCGTAACCATATCCTCCATCAGCGGCACCGCGACGACTGTTGGGTATGACTTGACTAATCAGGGAAGTATGGGCCAAGCTGCAACGGCATTTTATACCGGCGATATAGGGGGACTAATGGTCTATGACTATCAGCTAACTGCGGCGGAGGTTACCACGAATTTCAACGCCACAAAAGCTAGGTACGGTCTATAGGATATGAGTTACCACAACAGAACATATGTAATGCTTGAAGTGCGTGATTTAGACTACGTTGACTTCTCTCAGGTGATAGAGACGGCAAGAGATAGCGTGAGGGAGAACATTAAGAAAACGCATACTTTTGTAAAGTATGAAGGAGTTCAGCCTCAGTCACTAGACAGGGTTCCGTCTAAATCAGTGGAGTATAATTACGAAGATTTTTTATTAATTCTTCAGGACGAGTCTTGGAGCGGGAAAGACATAATTTAACAGTGAACTACGAATTAGTCTCGGTGGCTGTGGCAGCCCTGAGTGGAATCCTCGCAACCTACATTAAGATGCAGAACGAAATCGTCAAACTTAAGAGCCGTGTGTTCTCCTTGGAGAAATCCGAGACCAAGGTTCAGATGACGCTTGATGTGCTCGTCGAGGGCATAAACGAAATTAAGATTATGCTCGCTAAACAAGGGATTGAGTAATGAGAGACCTAAAGAGAGTAATCCTCCACTGCTCCGCCACCCCTGAGGGTCGTGAGGTCAGCGTCGAAGACATCCGCTCGTGGCACACCGACCCGCCCCCACGCGGCAATGGGTGGTCAGACATCGGATACCACTATGTCATCCACCTCGACGGGCTCACGGAGATGGGACGCCCCGTATCTATACAGGGTGCCCACACATCGGGAGAGAATGAAGACTCCGTGGGCGTATGCTATATCGGGGGGCTTGACACCTCTATGGCCCCTAAGGATACCATGACGGTGCCCCAAGAAATTGCCTTTGTAGAGCTCGTTAAGAGTTTAAGGCTTATTTTTGGGGAACTGTCCATTCATGGGCACAATGAATATTCAACCAAGGCCTGTCCTTCTTTCTCAGTTGAGCAGAAGTTTGGCTTCTTAAATAAGTAAACATGGAATTTCTCACATTAAATTGGGCAACCATCGCCCTCGCTCTCATTACTGCCGCCGGAACGCTGACAGCATTGACCGAAACCACCAAGGATGATAAGGTCATTAATATCTTGTCTCGCATCCTTCAGGCTGTCGTTATGGGCAAGAACCGTAAGGGATAAACCCCTACCTTTGAGACTAATTAAATCCAATCAAATGTCTAAAAAGAAAACCGCGTCTCAGGAACTCACATCTAAAGAGCTTACGTCTCTACAGCAACTTCTTTCTGCCTTCAACCAATCCAAGGTCATGCTTGCCGACGCTACCATTGCGCAGCAAGACGCCTTAGAGGCTGTCATGGCAAATAAGACAGGGTTCTCCGCCATGGAGACGAAGCTAGTTAAGACGTATGGCGAAGATGTTAGTGTTAACGTTCAAACAGGTGCACTAACATATAAAGAAGATGTCAAGAATTAGTACGTATCCCATTGATACAACCGTAGATGTAAACGACTTACTCATCGGCACCGACAGTGTAGACTCGAACATAACGAAGAACTACACCATCGAGAGTATCATCAATTTGCGGGGTGGATACATCAACGCCGCCGATGTAACGGGAAGTTCGGTCACGAACATTGTCCTTACCGACACTATCTACCCCTTGGCGTCGGTGCTCACGGCGGGCCTCTCTAATTTATGGAGCGTGCGTACAGGTGCTGATGCTAACACGCTTCTCTATAGCGGCACACAGACCTCTATATTCCTTGTTATCGCCTCGGTTGTAGCTACGGGGGGGGTAAACGTTGCGCTAGATTTTTTTCTGCATAAGAATGGGACTGCTATTTTGAGTAGTGAGCAGCAGGGAGTAATCATTCCAAATGCGACTGCCACTGTTATGACTATGGTGAGTATGAGCGCCGGAGACTATGTCGGGATGTCAGTTCGGAACGAAACTGACGACCAAAACGTAACGGCTAGACAAGTTTCTATTGCAGTCCACGCGGTATGAACCGCGACATTCGTAAGATATCTGTTGGCCCGGATTATAAGGGCGGAGCGATGCACTATATCGTGGGTCAATCTGTGCTTGGGGGGGATTATAAAATCCACCATATCCGACACGAGGAGGGCACCCATTCCATTCTGATTTGGATAGAGCGGGCTGAGGCGGTGATGCTATGGAAGGAGTTTCGTGATACGATGCCCATTTCCGTAGAGTATAACATCAACTTCTAATGAAGTCCCCATTCAACTTTATTGTCCAACCCGCTATGGGTAGGCGATATGCCAATACCAAAAAAATTGGCGGCATAGACCTCATCGTAAGCAGTTCTGAGGAGGATGCGTCCGCCTCCAACCGTGAGGCTGTAGTAAAGGAGTTGCCCATAGGGTATACGGGGCCGATTCGCGTCGGCGCTACGCTCCTTGTGCACCACAACGTCTTTAAATTCTACAACGACATCAAGGGGAACCGTAAAAGTGGCAAGAGTTTCTTCCGCGACGACCTCTTCTTTGTAGATTCGGAGCAGTTCTATCTATATCGGCAGGATGGCGCGTGGCATGCCCACGACCGCTACTGTTTTGTCCGGCCCGTGCCCATGGAGGAGTCTCTCTTGTGCAAGCCCGGCAGCGAAGAGCCGCTCATGGGTGTTATGGAGTACCCCAATCCCTATCTCCTCGGTCAGGGGGTAAAGCCGGGCAGCCGGGTCTCGTTCACCCCCCACTCTGAGTACGTATTCGAGGTAGACGGGGAGAAATTGTATAGAATCTACGACCATCAGATTACTATGTCCAATGGAATCTAACGAACTCAAGGTAAAAATCATAGCTGCGGGCAAGCGTGCTGTAGAGCAACTCATCAAGGTGGCTCAGGAGGACATTATCAAGCCCGACCCGGAGGACGAGTTGGCGGCTGATAGATTAAAAAACGCCGCCGCCACTAAGAAGCTATGCATCTTCGATGCGTTCGATATCCTGTCTAAAATCGAGGCAGAGCAGGAAAACCTTAACTTAGCCAATAGTGTCGGAAGCCGAACGGATAGTAAGCAAGGATTTGCAGAGCAACGAGCGAGGAAATAAGCTGTATACGGTAGTACACAAGTTGGTCTCCAACAGTGTCATGTCCCATAAAAACCGCGCCAAGTCGTGGCAGTATGGGTACCATACCAAGTACGACTTCATCGTCATCTCTACCACCGGTGAGGTGGGCGAGATAATACGTATCTCCGGCGTAAACATCGGGCTCCCCCCTGTGCCTGTATCTATCCCCTCGGAAGACAAGCGGGCAGAGCAGTATTGGCGGCGCGAAAAATTACCCGTTGCCCTCTCTAGAATCTCCTCTATATTCCAATGGAATGAAATGCCCTCGGTCTTTAAGGACAAGTGGATAGATTACATAGAGCAGGAGTTCGACCGCCGCGAGCAGGGGCATTGGTTCATGAACAACGGCACCCCCACCTACATCACCGGTGCGCACTATATGTACCTACAGTGGGCCACCATTGACGTGGGGTACCCGGACTTCCGAGAGGCCAACCGCATCTTCTTTATATTTTGGGAGGCGTGTAAGGCTGACAATCGGTGCTTCGGCCTAGCGTATTTAAAAATCCGTCGCTCGGGATTTTCTTTCATGGGCTCCTCGGAGTGTGTGAACACGGGCACCCTAGCCAAAGACTCTCGCGTGGGCATCCTCTCTAAGACGGGTTCTGACGCCAAGAAGATGTTCACCGATAAGGTCGTCCCCATTGCCAATCGTCTGCCCTTCTTCTTCAAGCCCATCCAAGATGGTATGGACAAGCCAAAAACAGAGTTGGCCTTTCGGATTCCTGCCTCCAAGATTACCAAGAAGAATATGCACGTCGTCTCAGACGATGAGTTGGACGGCTTGGACACCACCATTGATTGGAAGAACACCGACGACAACTCCTACGACGGGGAGAAGCTACTGCTCCTTGTCCATGACGAGAGCGGCAAGTGGATTAAGCCCAATAATATCCTACACAATTGGCGCGTCACCAAGACGTGCCTGCGCTTGGGCAGTAGGATTATCGGCAAGTGCCTCATGGGCTCTACGTCCAATGCCCTGAACAAGGGCGGAGGGAATTTCAAGAAGCTATACGAAGACTCAAGCACGGAAATCCGCAATGGCAACGGACAGACGCGCAGCGGCCTATATTCTCTCTTCATCCCCATGGAGTACAACATGGAGGGATTCATTGACCGCTTCGGCGAGCCGGTGGTGGTGGCTCCTACTCAGGCGGCTCGTGGCATCGACGACCTGATGATTGAATCCGGTGCCCTGACCTATTGGGAGGCGGAGGTAGAGTCCCTAAAGGACGACCCCGATGCGCTGAATGAATTCTATCGTCAGTTCCCGCGCACTGAGTCGCATGCCTTTCGTGACGAGAGCAAGTCCACGCTATTCAACCTCACCAAGATATATCAGCAACTCGACTACGCTGAGTCTTTGATTCGTGAGCAGCATGTCACGCGCGGCTCGTTTGGATGGAAGGACGGGCAGGTGGATACGACAGTAATTTTCTACCCTGATGTCCGTGGTCGCTTCCGCGTCAGTTGGACGCCCAAGCCCTCGCTACAGAATCGCATCGAGACGCGGGGCGGCATTAAGCACCCCGGCAATGACCACATGGGGGCATTCGGGTGCGACTCGTATGACATCTCCGGTGTCGTGGGTGGTGGCGGCTCCAATGGGGCGCTCCATGGCATGACCAAGTTCCACATGGACGAGGGGCCGACCAATGAATTCTTCTTAGAGTATGTGGCCCGTCCGCAAACGGCAGAGATATTCTTTGAGGAGGTGCTCATGGCCTGCATATTCTATGGCATGCCCATCCTCATTGAGAACAATAAGCCGCGCCTACTCTACCACTTTAAGAACCGTGGGTACCGGGGCTTCTGCATGAACCGACCGGACAAGCACTACAATAAACTCTCTAAAACAGAGAAGGAGTTGGGTGGCCTACCGAATTCTTCAGAGGATATCAAGCAGGCCCATGCCTCGGCTATTGAGTCGTATATCGAGAAGTACGTGGGCATGGACTTAGAGGGTACATTTCGGGACTCTGATGAGATGGGCACCATGCCATTTGTTCGGACGCTTGAGGATTGGGCGAAGTTTGATATAAGCAATAGAACGGCGTATGACGCCACCATTAGTTCGGGACTTGCTATTATGGCGAATCAAAAGCACCTGTATACTCCTGAACAAAAGCAGAAAAAAATTAGCCTTACCTTCGCTAAGTATAGAAATAGCGGAACAACAAGCGAGATAATTAGATGAAAAATGTCAAGGTTAACATATCATCTGCGGGATTCCCTAGCCAATTTGTTTCAGACGCCGACAAGGCTACCGTTGAATTTGGGCTGCAGATAGGTCAAGCCATCCAATACGAGTGGTTTAAAAAGGACAGCAATCAATGTCGTTTCTATAGTCAGTCTCGAGATTTCAATCGCCTGCGTCTATATGCGCGGGGCGAGCAGTCCATTGCTAAGTATAAAAACGAACTCGCCGTTGATGGCGACTTGTCGTATCTAAACTTGGATTGGACACCCGTTCCTATCCTCCCGAAGTTTGTAGATATCGTTGTGAACGGAATGTCTGAGCGCCTATTTAAGGTCAAGGCATACGCACAAGATGCCCTGTCACAATCTAAGCGAAGTAAGTATCAGAATATGATTGAGGGGCAGATGGCGGCCAAGCCCATCCTTGAGACTATTCAAAAGAAGACGGGGATAGACCCCTTCGTCATGAGCCCTGACGAGCTGCCCACCTCTGACGAGGAGTTGCAGTTGTATATGCAGCTCAACTATAAGCCTGCCATTGAAATCGCAGAGGAGGAGGCCATCAATACGCTTTTCGACTCCAACCACTACGACGATATCCGTCGTCGCTTGGACTATGACCTCATGGTATTGGGTATCTCCGTTGCCAAGCACGAGTTCCTCCCCGGCACGGGCGTTAAGATATCTTATGTAGACCCCGCCAATGTGGTGTACAGCTACACGGAAGACCCGCAGTTTAAGGACTGCTTCTATTGGGGAGAGATTAAGGCCGTCCCCATTACTGAACTTTTAAAGATTGACCCCTCCCTCACCAATGAGGAATTGGAGGAAATTTCTAAGTACGGACAGAGTTGGTACGACTACTATAACGTAGCGCAGTACTACGACAACGACATCTTCTTTCGTGACACCACGACCCTGATGTACTTCAACTATAAGACAACGAAAAAGATTGTCTATAAGAAGAAGATACTTGACGGCGGCGGGACGCGGATGATTGAGAAGGACGACCAATTCAACCCCCCCACCGAGATGATGGAGGAGGGTGGTTTTGAAAAGGTAGAGAAGACCATTGATGTTTGGTATGATGGCATCATGGTTATGGGCACCAATATTATCCTTAAGTGGGAGGCCGCTGAGAATATGGTTCGCCCCAAGTCTGCCTCACAACATGCCATCCCCAACTACGTGGCCTCAGCGCCACGCATGTATAAGGGCGTCATCGAGTCTCTAACTCGGCGTATGATTCCCTTCGCCGACCTGATTCAGATAACTCACCTCAAGCTACAGCAGGTCATTGCCCGAACTGTTCCGGATGGCGTTTATATCGACGCCGACGGACTCAATGAGGTAGACCTCGGCACCGGCAATGCGTACAACCCGGAGGATGCTTTGCGTCTATACTTTCAGACAGGTTCTGTTATCGGCAGAAGCTATACGCAAGACGGCGACTACAATCAGGGCAAGGTTCCCATTACACAACTCACGGCTAGTTCGGGAGCGGGCAAGGCGCAGATGCTCATTCAGAATATGAATCACTATCTGCAGATGATTCGGGATGTAACAGGACTCAACGAGGCCCGCGACGGCTCTACTCCTGACCCGAACTCTTTGGTTGGTGTTCAGAAATTGGCTGCCCTAAACTCCAATACAGCTACTCGGCATATCCTCGATGCGAGTCTATATATGTACAGGACACTAGCGGAGTCATTGACCTACCGCGTTTCTGACATACTAGAGTACGCTGACTTTAAGGATGAGTTTATAAATCAGATTGGAAAATATAACGTGAGCATCCTTCGGGATATCAACGAGTTATATATCTATGACTTTGGAATCTTCATTGAGATAGCCCCCGACGAAGAGCAGAAGGCGATGTTGGAGCAGAACATCAACATGGCCCTATCCAAGGGAGACATCAATCTTGAGGACGCCATTGACATCCGCGAGATACGGAACTTGAAATTGGCTAACCAACTTCTTAAGATGAAGCGCATCGCCAAGCAAGACCGCACAGAGCAGATGCAGATGCAGCAGCAGGCCATGGCCTCGCAGCAGCAACTCAAGTCTCAGGAGATGGCGCAGCAGATGGCTATGCAAAAGAGTCAGCAAGAGATGCAGGGGAAGATGCAACTCAAGCAGGCAGAGATAGCGTTCGAGATTGAGAAGATGAACAATGAGGCACAGCTTAAGGAGCGCCTCATGGCTACGGAGTTTAGCTATCAGATGCAATTGCGTGGCATGACGGAGTCTGAGATACAGTCTCGGGAGAATAATAGGGAGGTGGCAAAGTCCGATAGGATTAGTCAGCAGAACACCCAACAGTCTAAACTCATCAATCAGCGCAAGAACAATCTCCCGGCCCACAACTTTGAGTCTAATGAAGACAGCCTAGATGGTTTTGACCTTGCTGAGTTTGACCCTAGGTAGGTCTAACTCTATAATATTTTTAGTGTAACTTTGAAACAAATCTTATTTAAATGAAAGTACGTCTTGTAGAAGAAGGAGAGCAAAAATCTGCTGCCGAAGTTGAGTCTGTATTGCTTGAAAAGCATGAAGAGAGTATGAGTGATACTCCTGCAGAAACAGAGCCTGAACCCGCTATCGAGAGCCCCGCAGATTCTGCGGACAAGCCTCAGCTAGGGGAGGATGAACTCTTATCTATCATCAGCGAAAGATTAGGGCGAGACATTAATTCTCTTGACGACTTGAAAGAGGCGCGTGAGTCATCCGGTGAAATGGATGAGGAGGTGTCAGCATTTTTTAAGTACAAAAAGGAAACGGGCCGTGGCATTAAAGACTTTGTTCAGTTGAATAAAGACTATAGCACCATGGAGTCTGACAAGCTGATTAAGGAATATCTGACGGCAACGGAAGAAGGCCTTGATGAAGAAGACATAAGTGCGATGATGGAAGACTTTCAATTTGATGAAGAACTCGATGACGAGGGACACATCAGAAAAGTCCGACTAGCAAAAAAGAAAACTGCTGCAAAGGCGAAGAAGTACTTCGAAGAGGCTAAAGAAAAATACAGTGTTCCCCTTGAGTCAAGCGGGGCACCTTCTTTAGAAAACTCTGAGGAGTACACAGAGTACAAGCAGTATGTCGCTAACGCGAAGACCGCTCAGGAAGAGCAGGTACGTAGAAAAACTTGGTTCGACGAAAAGACGAGCGAAGTTTTCGGTAGTGAGTTCAAAGGTTTTGAGTTCAAAGTAAACGACCGACCCTACGTCTTCTCCCCCGGAGATAGGACTGAATTGAAGAAGCAACAGGAAACTCCTATGAATTGGATAAACCGATTTATAGACGAGGAAGGCTTAGTCAAGGATGCCGTGGGTTACCACAGGTCATTAGCAATAGCAATGAACCCCGATAAATTTGCCAAGTTCTTTTATGAGCAGGGCCAATCTGAGGCGGTTGATGGAGTTATGCGTAAGACAAAAAACATAAACATGTCTGAACGCACGGCTCCTCAAAACGCATCTGCTTCGGGGGGAACCCAAGTCCGCGCTGTAAACCCTGATTCAGGGCGTGGCTTAAAAATTAGGAGTGCACGAGGCACTTCTTGACTCTTTTTTTTAAAACACAACAGTAATTATGGCAGTTAAAGCCGACCCTACGTATGCGTTGCAACCGAGTGCCCAACAGGTGCCGACATCAACCAACTATATTACCGACTTCAATTTCTTGAATCAGTATCTACCCGATACATATGAGAAAGAATTTGAGCGTTACGGTAACCGCACCCTTGCTTCTTTCCTACGTATGGTAGGAGCAGAGATGCCATCTAACTCTGACCGCATCGAGTGGGCAGAGCAAGGACGTCTACACATCAAGTATACGGACTGTACAACTACAGTTCTGACTACTGCTGATACGGCGACGTTTACCATTGACGGCACAAACTTTGACCCGGCCCTTACGGGCGGAGCAACTCAGGCTATCCGAAAGGGGCAGACTGTATTCATTCAGTCTCAGGACGGAGCAAATACACCTCAGTCTCTCAAGGCGATTGTAACGGATACAACCGCTAACACTATCGACGTTGCTTTCTATCGTGCAGACGGGATGACCACTACAACTATTGCCACGTTGTACACCATCTTCATCTATGGCTCTGAGTTCCGCAAGGGAACAGTTGGCATGGAGGGCTCTTTGGAGGCTGACGATGTATTCTTCAACAACTCACCTATCATCATTAAAGATAAGTACGCAGTATCAGGTTCTGATATGGCGCAGATTGGATGGGTTGAGGTGACTACAGAGAATGGCGCCAATGGATACCTATGGTACCTGAAGTCTGAGCATGAAACTCGTCTTCGTTTCGACGATTACTTGGAGACTGCGATGATTGAAGCCGTTCCTGCAGAAGCTAATTCCGGAGCAGCCGCCCAATCGACCTATGGAAACAAAGGTTCTGAGGGCGTATTCTACGTGGTCAACAACCGAGGTAACGTATGGACAGGAGGTGCTCCTGTCGATTTGGCAGGATGGGATTCTATCATCAAGCGTCTTGATAAGCAAGGCGCTATTGAAGAGAATGTCGTCTTCGTTAACCGCAACTTCGGGTTCCAAATTGACGACATGTTGGCCGCACAAAACTCCTATGGAGCGGGTGGTACATCATACGGTCTTTTCGACAATGATAAGGAGATGGCGTTAAACCTCGGATTCACAGGATTCCGTCGTGGATACGACTTCTACAAGTCTGATTGGAAATACCTCAATGACCCAACGATGCGTGGCGGTTTGAGCGCAACAGCAGGCAGCGGGACTATTGATGGTCTCTTGGTACCTGCGGGCTCTACTTCTGTGTACGACCAAATCCTAGGTAGGAACGCCAAGCGTCCTTTCCTTCATGTACGCTATCGTGCTTCAGAGACTGAAGACCGTCGCTACAAGACTTGGATTACAGGTTCTGCCGGAGGCGCTGCAACGAGCAGCCTTGATGCTATGGAGGTTCACTTCCTTTCTGAGCGTGCAGTCTGCACCTTAGGAGCGAACAACTTCTTTCTCTTCGAGCAATAATACATGGTAAGGGGGGCGAGGTTTCAAAACCTCGTCCCCCCTATTTTTTTTTTAATTTCAATCCAATCCTTATGAAGACCAAACACATTTTTAAAGACCGCGCGTACAAGCTAACGAACGGCGCGTCTCCCCTGTCCACTTACATTAGTCCCGGCGGGAACCCTCGACAGCCCATGCTTCAATTCGATGAAGACAAGGGCGTGAACCGAGAGATACGTTATGCAGCCAACCAACAGTCCATCTATGTAGATGAGCAAGACGGCCACGTAGTCGTGGAGCCCATCATTTTTATAGACGGCATGCTCTCGGTATCTAAAACGAACCCTGCCCTGCAGAAGTTCTTACACCTACACCCCCTCAGCGGGAATCGTTTCGAAGAGATTAATCTTGAGCGCGATGCCGCAAAAGAAATGGAGACCTTAAACTCTGAGGTTGACGCGCTCATTGAGTGCCGTGCCCTAGACATCGAGCAGGCAGAGAATGTCGCCCGTGTAATGTATGGCATCGACCCCTCTTCTTTAACTACGGCTGAGTTACGCCGAGACCTCTTGATTCAGGCTCGCCAAGACCCGACTCGATTCCTCTCGATTGCTAATGACCCGCACCTAAGGTTGCAGTCTAGTGTTCGCACCTTCTTCAGTAAGTCTCT